>OFKW01000005.1_pt1 | contig 155780 bp, 156 predicted proteins | sample 1540671 | NCBI WGS metagenome assembly OFKW01 (sample SAMEA104347421, study PRJEB22522) | marine metagenome | biome: marine biome; feature: marine water body; material: sea ice | collected 2015-09-16T00:00:00Z | depth 0.1 m
CGAGTGGTTTTGGGTGTTGCCACCAACACCGCACCGGTTGTGGATTTTGCCGTGGCCGGCGCACTGGATGACACAGGCCAGCTCACCCCTGCCGCCAGAGAGTTGCTGGACAAAGATCCGCAGGAGTTTGTGCGCAAAGCTGCTCAGAAGGGTGCGTTGATTGACGAGGGCTTGCGGGACGAAGAACCGGAAGATCCCTCTGCCGAAGAAGATCGCCCAAAGGTTCGGGTAGAGGCTGGAATATTTTTCGACGGCACTGGCAACAACCGCGATAACACCCAAGCCTATCAGAGACAGCTGGATGAATGCCTGACGGCCAATGCCGCTGGCGCTATCTCCGAGGATGAGTGCGGTACCGAACTGTCGCAGATCATGGAGGGTAGTTACCTCAACGCTGAAACCAATGTCTCCAAGCTTGAGCGAATGTATCAGCAGGGTCAATTCCAGAGTGAGGAATGGAAGGAAGCTCACCGTATTTCCACCTATGTTTCCGGTGTTGGCACAAAGTCCGGCGAATCCGATGTTGGCCCTAGCATGGGGCTTGGACTTGGTGAGCAAGGCATACTCAAGAAAATTGCCGAAGGCTCCGGTGATTTGGCGGCTGATATTATCCGTTTTGTGAGCGACCCCATTGATGAGTTGGTTCTTGACGTTTTCGGTTTCAGCCGTGGCGCGGCCACGGCCCGGCATTTCATCAGCCGGGAAGTTCAGGATGAAGGCGGTGCGCTGGCCGCCGCGTTCAAACAACAGGGCATACCCTGGCCGAAGAAGATCACCGTTCGCTTTGTGGGACTGTTCGATACCGTGGCTGGCGTTGCCGATCTTGGCAACCTGGACTTCTCCGCCCACGATGCCGAAACCGGACGCATCAACGTCAACCTCAGACCGGACGATGCCGAACGGGTGGTCCAGTTGGCCGCGCGTGATGAGCGCCGTCACAACTTTTCGCTCAACAGCCTCCGGGGTGAGTCCGGCAACCTGCCGGATCACTTCAGCGAATGGACGCTGCCGGGTGCTCATTCCGATATTGGCGGGGGTTACCCGGATCGCTTTCACGAGAGGATTGAGGTTCGCCCACCGCTGGTGGTCAGAGGAAAAGACCGCCGCGATCCCAAAGCCAGTTTCGAATTCTCCCGCATGTTGCAGGAACGTGCGCTGATCAAGAACGAGGGCTGGATCGGGCCTTTGAATCCGCTGGCCTCGCTGGAGATTGAGCAGGAGCGTCCGCCCGGTCTGCCGGGCGGTGACATCACGCTTCGCCTCTGGCTGAAGCGTGAGGTTCGTGGCGAATACTCCCGGATTCCGCTGTATCTGATGCACAAGTTGGCGGTTGATGCAGGTGTTCCATTTGATCCTATCCTCACCGAAAACCCCCAGCTTGCGTTGCCACCGGAGCTAATGACGATAGCCAGAAACTTCGCCGCCCACGTTTGGCATGGCAGTGAGCTATTGATGGCCCCAGAATCCAGAGCATTACTGAAGCAGCGATACATCCACCATTCCGATCATTACCTGAAACTTGGCCCCCTGTACCCCTTTAAACCCGGTAAGTACGGTCGGCGGACCGTCCACCCGAACAAGGGACAATGGTCAGAGGGGGAATACCATGAGTATTAAGGCGCTTGCCATTAGCTTCTGTGTTCTGACAATGCTTGGGTGTTCGGATCAGAGCGAATCGGAACAACCAAGGTATGGCCCCGACCCTGACTACCGAAGTATCTCTGTTGTCGTGCCTCAGCATTACGATGTATGGGTCGAGACCTTTATTCTGGAATCGGTGTCTGGGGAGATCGGTTGGCGGGCACCTATTGGGATAATCACCTGCTGCTGGAAACATCCATCTGGTAAAAACGCCGATTGGCAGGCAATGCCGGGCCTGGTACTCATCAAGTGGTTCTCGTTTGCCGAACAGCAGTCTTACCGGGCGTTGATCCAGCTTGAGAATGCCAGTGAGATTGAGGAGAAAATGAAAGAAATCGCTCCGATTGAGCGCTACGGTAAAACTTATGACATGCCTCGCAACGACCTGACGTTTGGCCTGGCACCAGGCGGCACGGTGGTTGTCTGGATAATGAACGGGGCGGAAAATGCCATTGAGGTTGGACGGTACGAGGCCACAAAAATAGAAACTCACCCAGAGCATTATCGTGAAATCACTGAACGCTATAATCGTGACAGTCGGGATTATATCGAGAAGCACGGTATACCGATGGATGGCTGGTAACCATCCGTGTGGCTTGATTTTGGGCGTAAGTCACCACATAACCATGCCATGCACCGGAATGCCAAACCCTCCGCTTCGCTGCGGTTTTGTCACCGGTGATGGCGGGCGTTGAGGCTGTAGAAAAAGTCCCGAGGTTTTTGGGGTTGACGCTCCTACGCGAAATCTACGGAATATTTCGGAGAGAAATGCTCCAGATTTCACGAAAAGGCGCTATTTTTAGCGCGAAAATTAAACAACTTGAGGCCGTAGAAGGGCTCTGGAGTTTTTCTACAGCCTCGTTATATTTCAGCATCATCTAGGAAAAGGAGGTTCATTTGTTAGAAGTGTTAATGGCAAAGCAGATAGATATCTATATCGCAGTAGCAACATCGATATTTGGTGCAGTGTTGGGCCTAGTTTTGAGTAAGATGTTTGCTGTGGAGGGGCAGCTATCAGGTAATAGGACTAGCGTTGTCCAAACAGTTAGCATCAAAACAATAAACAACCACTCTTCTAGCATTAGGAACAACTCACAGCAGGAAACAGAGTTGTTCATGCTACTTGGCGGTCTATTTGTTTTTGTTGGTCTGACATTGTATATTTTCTTTAGGACAGCAATTCTAACAGCTCTATTGTATGGTGAAATATTTCTACTTTCTATCTGGATAGGAGCAGTTCTACGCTCAATGGCAATGGGTAGATTTAAAGGTTTAACTTGGTCTATCTACTTGCTCTATGTCGTTGTGTTCATGATTTCTTATCTTTTTGCTATAATGTTGGCTTTTAATCCCATACATTCCCCAGAAAATTTCCAGCATGCGGAACAAATAATTAATCAAAAGGGCTGGTCAGGGTTAAAAAATTATTTCTTGTTTGAGGACCTTCTTTGGGGCGCCATGCATTTAATGGGGTTGTGCATTCTCACCTACACATTTTGGTTAATGGCTATGTCGCTCTTGCATATAGCTACTGCAGGAAATAGTCTTTCTTATGGCAGGCCTGACTCTTGGATTGTGAAGAAAACTGCAAGGTATTGCACTCCATGGACTAATATAATTTTTATTTCTTTGCTTGTGCTTTTGGGTGCGGCAATGGCTTCTGGAGTATTTCTTTACTGGATACAATATGAGATACCTTTTTATATAAAAGAACTTATAAATATTGTTTTGTATGGCAGCCGTTAAATATCACCATTCACTGCACCGGATGCCAATTCCGCTCCGCTCCATTGTCACCGGTGAGTTCAACGTTAAATTTTTGCTGCACCCTGACAGACTATGCTGTAATACGTTGTAGTCACTAAATTCAAGGGTACAGTCATGAGTGTCACTACAGTTCGCCTTAAGGCAGAAGTTGAACAGCACCTGGAAGTAATTGCCGGCAGACTCCACCGAAGTAAAGGCTGGGTGATTAATCAGGCGCTATCAGAATACATTGAAAAGCAACAGCGTGAGCAGGAGCGTTGGCAGCAAACGCTAGAGGCAATGGAATCGGCCGCCCAAGGAAAGGTAGTTGATGCTAGCGAGGTCCATGGTTGGCTCAACAGTTGGGGAACCGAAAACGAGCAGGATGCGCCGAGGTCAGGTAAGTGAAACTGGTTTACACGGACGAAGCCATTGAAGATTTGAAGCGCCTCAGGGAGTTTATCGCAGTCCACAATCCTCCTGCGGCAGGCAGGATAGCCGCAGAACTGGTTAGCAAAATCGAATTACTCCCAGACTTCCCCAGAATGGGAACACCGGTTGAATTGGCGCCGGTACCTGATTCCATCCGCGACATGGTTTTTGGCAAGTACGTTGTCCGCTATTCCGTACATGTGAGTACCATCATCATTCTAAGGGTATGGCACGAGCTAGAAGGCGAACGATAGCCATTTAACCAGTGGCTCTTGTCGGACGTGCCTACGCTGGCGCTCCGGCACGTCGCAAAGCCAAGGCGTTACAAAGCAAGGGAGAGTGTGCGGTTATGATCGCCAGGGAATGGAAGTGCCGAGTGCCTGAAGCCCACAGTGCGGGGTTCACGGGCTATCTTTACGAAACCGGCATCAAGGATTCGTCTGCAACACCAGGCTTTCTCGGTGCTCAAATCTTCCGTCGATCATTGCCCGCCAAAATAGAACTTACCCTCATCACTTACTGGGACAAGCTGGAGTCCATCAAGGCGTTTGCTGGCAACGATATTTCGCGGGCACGCTTGTACCCAGAGGATGAGGTTTATGAGCTTGAGCCTGATCTTTCGGTGCAGCACTATGAGGTCATTGAGCATCAGTTTTCGGCAGAGCAGCGGGGGTAAACGGCCGCTGTCCCGGTTTATGGGTGCGACACCGACCAGTGCCAGTGCTGCAATCTCTTTTCGGTTCAATGATCGGAGTTCCGGGAGCTCACTGAGGAGGGTGTAGGCGAGCACGCCGATGGCTTGGGCGTAGCGCATTGGAGAGCGATATCAAGGTTCGAGTTACCGCTTGAGAGTCATGCAGCGCTACGCACTTGTTACCGGTCTCTCGAATGAAGAGCCTGCCATCATCGAGCTGCTGCATGAAGGCCCCCAGCGGCCACTGGCATCAACAATCTCTACGATACAAATACACTCAGGCGTTGAGGGTTCGCCCCGGTTCCCGAGCAGCACATTCCGCCAACGGCCCGGAGAACTGCTTCATTATCGCAGAATCGAAATCACCCATCCTGTGTGCCAGAGATTTATCGGTTAATCCACATATTTCCTTCGAAGATTGCCCGCCGCTGGACTACCTCTTGGTTCCAGGTGGGCGCGGGACGCGGAAAGAAGTCTATAACGAAGCCCTAACAGGTTTTGTTCGACGGCAGGCTGAACACTGCCAGGCGCTGCTATCAGTGTGTACCGGGTCTTTCATTCTCCATGCTGCAGGCCAGTTGTCTGGTAAAAAAGCGACCACCCACTGGGCGTCACTTGAACGCCTGAGAGCCTTGGGTGATGTTGAGGTCATAGAAGAGCGCTTTGTTAAGGATGGCAGTATCTGGACATCGGCCGGTATCTCGGCGGGTATTGATCTCATGCTGGCGTTTATCGCGCGCACTTTCGGAGAGCAAATAGCGGGTGACGTGCAGTTCAGTTCTGAATATTTTCCTGCTACAACCCGTTATGGAAAGGTTGAGCAACACCCTGATGCGCCGACGTACCTGAGGCGTAGCAGACTCCATTGTCGTAAACACTAATGCTCAAAGTAGTTTGCGGGCGTCATACACAAAATGCATCAAGGACAGACGCGTGCTCATAGCTGAAACACCCAGATTGTTACTGCGTGAGTTTTCATCGGAAGATGTTGGCGCACTCGCGGAGATTCTTGGTAACCCGAAGGTCATGGAGTTTTCGACCAATGGGCCATGCACCGAGGATGATACCCGGCAGTTTATCGACTGGTGCCTGGACTCATACCGGGATCATGGTTTTGGTCAGTGGGCTGTTGTTGATCGTCTTTCCGGGGCGGTTATTGGTTTCTGCGGATTGAGCCACGTAGAGCTAGATGGCGCTCAGGAAATAGAGGTCGGCTATCGCCTTGCACCATGCGTTTGGGGGCAAGGCCTGGCGTCAGAGGCTGCGGAGGCGGCGTTGGAGTACGGCTTCTCGCACTGTGGCATTGACTCGATCATAGCGATCATCGCAACCCGCCACGTCGTTTCTGCTGGTGTGGCGGAGAAGGTGGGGTTCAGAATTGATACCCGCACCAAATACCGTGGCTGGGACGTTCTCATTTACCGCAAACGCCATGCGGCGAGTGCCTGAGCCACATAGCCTTTACCGGCCCTAAGGAAGCGAGCGCGCACAATGGAATTGGTGACGAGAAGGTTTATTCTTCGCGATTTCGGGGATGGGGATACGGCCGCTTTTGAGGCATACCACAACGATCCTCGCTCTCAGGAGTTCTATGGGGCCGAGCAAGCCAATCCCGAGCATGCTCGCGAGCTCATTGACCTATTCAAGGCATGGGCGGCTGAGCAGCCACGGCTGAACTATCAACTCGCCATCATTTTACGGGACGCCCCCCAAGTGCTTATTGGCTGCTGTGGGCTGCGATGTGCGAATGCGGAAGCAGGAACAGCGGAATTAGGAATCGAACTGGCGCCAGAATACTGGGGGCGATACGCGTACGCCTTGGAGGTCATGCAAGCCTTGGCGGTGTTTGGCTTTAACTCACTGGAACTGCATACAATCTATGGTGGCACGGTCGGCGCAAACTCTCGCATAGCGAGGCTCGTAGAAGCGTTTGGCGCGACGGCCGTCACACGACCGGCCCCCGACTGGATGTCAAACAAGGGCTGGACCCATGTTGAATGGCGGATGACCAGGCAACAATGGATTGGACGCGCACGCACCGGCCGTACTACTTGCTAAGGAGGAGCATGGATGAAGTTTCAAACGATCCCGATTATCCGAATTTTTGATGAGGCAAAGGCCAGGGAATTCTATCTGGAGTTCCTCGGCATGTCGGTCGACTGGGAGCACCGCTTCGAGGAAGGCTTCCCCCTCTATATGCAGGTTTCCAGAGGTGACCTTGTCTTTCACCTCAGCGAGCACTCAGGGGACTGCACGCCCGGCTCCAAAACGTTCGTGAATACGGATAATCTCGAGGGCCTTTTCGATGAAGTAACCTCGCGTGGCTACCGCTACAGTTGCCCGGACATTACCACAGCCCCATGGGGCGACAGGATATTCGAGGTGGTAGACCCGTTTTCAAACAGAATTTTGTTTAATGAGCGCACGTCTACTACATAACCATGACGCGCCTGAGAAGACCGGGACAGGTTTATTTTACTACCGCGTCGACAAGAATCGCTCGATTGTCGAAAACCGCGATGCCCAGTCGACTACCCGATGAGCCTATAAACGGTTTTCGATGAAACAACGATCGGGAGAAACACCATGAAATACATGCTGCTGGCCTACGGAAACGAAGAAAAATTCAACAAGATGAGCAAAGACGAGCTGGCCGAGATTGGGGAGAAGTGCAAGAGCTTTGACGCCGAGATGCAGGCGGCGGGCGAGGTCACATGGGGCGGGAGCCTGAGCTGGGACTCAAAGTCGATGCGCTTCAAGGACGGAAAACTGATAGTCACCGACGGGCCGTTCGCGGAAACCAAGGAAGTTGTGGGCGGTGTGGTGATCATCGAAGCGCCGGACTTCGATGCAGCGGTGAAGCTCGCCTCACTGCACCCGGCAGCGCGTATGGGCGAGGAGTTGGGCTGGGGCATCGAGCTTCGCCCGATGGACCACTGCCCCGCCATCCGCGAGGCAACTTCTAACGTCCGTCGTCAGGAGTAAGACTCATCCAGTTATGGCAGAATTATTGGAATTTCAGACCGAACGACTACGTTTGCGCCAGTGGCGCAACAGTGATCTCGAGCCGTTCGCCGCTCTAAACGCGGACCCAAAGGTTATGGAGTTCTTCCCCGAGCCGCTGAGTAGGCAAGCAAGCAACGAAATGGCGGAGACAATTCGTTCGCTCATCAAACAACGTGGCTGGGGGTTCTGGGCGGTAGAGGTCAAGGGCGCCGAGCCCTTTATTGGCTTTTGCGGGCTGCACGTCCCCGTTGCGGCCACATGTGCTTTACCGGTTGCAACGAGAGCAGTGGGAATTAGAGAAGCCTAAGCATTAGCCCCCGTTTGTACTGGACTTATCCTGGAGCACGCCATGTCAGAAATCGCCAACACTCCTACTCCTCCCTACTATGCCGTTATTTTCAGCAGCCATCGCACAGACGGCGACAACGGCTACGGCGAAATGGCCGAGCGAATGGCTGAATTGGCGGCACAACAACCCGGCTACCTGGGTATGGAATCCGCCCGGGAGGGGCTGGGCATTACGGTGTCCTACTGGGAAAGTCTTGAGGCTATTCGCAACTGGAAGCAGAACGCGGAGCATCAGGAGGCCCAGCGACTCGGCCATCAGCAATGGTATTCCAGTTTCCGGGTGCGGATTGCGAAGGTAGAACGGGAATATGGCATTTAACCCGACTGAAAAACCGGGGCGGGTTCAATTTCCACCCCGGTTTTTCTTCTATTCAGCTTACTCGGCCACCTCCACTCCACTACCACCCATTTCCGAAGGCACATCCTTCAGTTTCGGAAGGCCATCGCGGATTCGCAGCACAGCCTCCTGATAGTGAACATGCACACCGGGCTCATAGGGGAACTCCGGAATGATCCCAGCGTAGACATCCGTCAGCCCCATGGAAGGGTGCTCGGTGAACAGGTGACCGCCACAGGTTTTACACCATTTACGGCTGCTACCCGGTGTCTTGTTGTAGGTGCCAATGTTGTCTGAGCCCTGTTGGATGGAAACAGCGTCCGGCTTCCACAGGGTGAATGCGTTCACCGGGCTGGCCGACCAGTGCCGGCAGGATTCGCAATGGCAGTAGCCCATGGCTTCCGGATTACCCCTGACGGTTAACTGGACCGCCCCGCAAAAACAGCTTCCGTGGTAGACCTTTTCTTCGTTCATGACACATCCCCCTCATTGATTCCGTCACTTGTCTCCCTATTCATTGAAGCTGACCGGCCTTTGCGGCCGGGTGTTCACTTGCAGTGAGAAGATGTCCGGCCGGGCGTAGTGGCCGACGATATCAAGGCTGCGCCTTGCCGCGTTCACTTCGGTGACATCAATGTCTGCCAGCAGGAGGCCGGTCTCCTTTCGCAGGGGGCCGGCTACGATTTCCCCGGCGGGCGAAATGACCACGGAATCACCGCAGTTAATCCATTCTTCCTTGTCCGGATACAGGCGGTCAACCTCCGGAAAGTCATCGGGCAGATCGCTCGTGCGTAGCACATTACCGGCGCCGAGCACCCAGCACCCGCCTTCCCTGGCAATGTGCTGAAGGGTGCGAACCCAGCGGTCGCCGCTGTCGTAGGTAGGGGCTATGTATATATCGATGCCCTGGGCGAACATCGCGTAGCGCGCCAGTGGCATGTAGTTTTCCCAGCACACCAGTGACCCGACCCGGCCAACGGGGGTGTCGGTGACTTTCATCCCGCTGGCATCGCCGAAGCCCCATACCATGCGTTCCGGGTTGGTGGGCATGAGTTTGCGGTGGCAGTTCTGCACCGTACCCTCGGGGCTGATGGTGATTACCGAGTTGTAGAGGGTGGCGCGGCTGGTGTCTTCGTCGCGTTCGTCGATGCCACACACAATGGTCACCTGCATTTCCTTGGCGACCTCCAGCAAGGGACGCAACTGGTCAGAGCCGAGCTGGACAGCGTTGTCCAGGAGGCGCCCGTGCAGCTGTTCCGACAGCCCCCAGTCGCCGCCCGGTTTCAGCCGCCATATCCAGGCGGGGTAGCCGGGGATGAAGGCTTCGGAAAAAACGATCAGCCGGGCTCCCTGGTTGGCGGCGTCCTGCACCAATTGCACTGCTCTTGCGATGGTCTCTTCCCGGTCCAGAAAGACCGGTGGTTCCTGAACGATGGCGAGCTTGATCATGGTATTCCCCTTTCCCGTGGTGTCTGAAATCACTATCCCCCCGGCCGAGTGCAGGCGATAGTCCAGAAAATGGAGCGCCAGCCATGCGGAAAAGGACTAGGATGAAAGTTCGGGGCACTCACGCCGCCCAGGGAGCCAAAGCCCATGACCAACTATGGACAGTTCTGCACCGTTGCCCGGGGTTCGGAAATACTCGGGGAACGCTGGACACCGCTGGTGGTGAGGGAACTGCTGTGTGGCAGCACACACTTCAATGAAATCCGGCGGGGGTTGCCAAGAATGTCGGCAACGCTCCTGGCCCAGCGCCTGAAAAAGCTGGAGGAAGTGGGGGTGCTTCGCCGCGTGCAGGACGGCAACAACCAGGAGTATGTGCTTACACCGGCGGGTGAGGAGCTGCGCCCGATCATCCTGGCCATTGGTCACTGGGGGGCGAGATGGATTGGCAGCCGCTTGCAGGCAAACCAGCTCGATGCCGGTTTCCTGATGTGGGATATCCGCCGTTTCGCACACATTGACGAATTCCCTTCTGACCGCAAAGTGGTCATTCACTTTTTCCTGAACGACGCCCGGCAACGGGAACGGCACTGGTGGCTGGTGGTTGCCAACGGCGAGATCGACCTGTGCCGTGAAGACCCGGGCCACGAGCTGACCCTGGTGGTAGAAGCCAGCGTCGCCAGCCTGACCGAAATCTGGACCGGCGACAGCGACCCGGATGCCGAGCAGCAGGCGCGCCGCCTGCTCGTGCGTGGCGGTCGGCGGGATACCCGGGACCTATGGCGGTGGCTGGGGCGGAGTGTGTTTGCTTCCAGTAAAGTCCCTGTGAAATAAACCCAGCGCGTCCCTAGTCATGGCGATAGCTGGCAGAAGCTTGTCATTGCACCATCGCCATGCTTCACTTTCCGGGGTCGCACCCATGCCCCAACCGGAGACAACTCTATGTCGCATCCAGTGACTGCCAGCTCAATAACACCATCCATCGCAAGGCGTCTGGGGCTGGTGTTTTTCAGTGTCGCGCTGCTCGGAGGGTGCTCCTCGCTGTACTACAACACCATGGAAAAGCTCGGCTTTGAAAAGCGCGACATCCTGGTGGACCGGGTGGAAAACGCGCGGGACAGCCAGAACGATGCCCAGGAGACGTTCCGCTCGTCCCTTGAACGTTTCCAGAGCGTGGTGGACACGCCGGATACCGATCTTAAGGAGCGCTACGCCGAGATCAGCGATGCCTACGAAGACAGCAAGTCCAGCGCGGAAGATGTCCGTGACCGTATCGACAAGGTGGAAGACGTTGCAGAAGCCCTCTTCGATGAATGGGAAGACGAACTCGGTGAATACGAAAGCACCTCCCTGCGCCGCAGCAGCGAACAACAGCTTGATGAAACCCGCACCCAGTACAGCCAGTTGATCAGCCGCATGCACGATGCCGAAGAGCGCATGGAGCCGGTGCTGCAGGCATTTCAGGATCAGGTGTTGTATCTCAAGCATAACCTGAACGCCCAGGCGATCGGCTCGCTGGAGAACGAGCTGGTGGGTATCCGCCAGGACGTGGATGCGCTGATTCGCAATATGGAAGAATCGATTGCGGAGTCTGAGGCGTTTATCCGGCGTTTTCGTGACGGCGGTTGATGAAATGACATCCTCAAGGAATTGATGTGAACAGCGAACCAGTTCTGTTTGCCCTGGAAGGTAGCCGGGAATTTGGTCATGCCGTGGCCTCGCAGCTTGGCATCACTCTGGCTGCCCATGAGGATCGCAACTTTGATGATGGCGAACACAAGTCCCGGCCACTCGACAGTGTGCGCAGCCGGGACGTTTACGTTCTGCTCTCCCTGTTTGGCGAGGACGCGTCGAGCGTTAATGACAAGCTGATGCGCCTTCTGTTTTTCGTTGCGACGGTAAAAGATGCCGGCGCAAAACGCGTGACCGCCCTTTTGCCATACCTGGCCTATGCCCGCAAAGACCGTCGCGGCAAAAGCCAGGACCCGGTCACCACACGCTACGTGGCACAACTGTTCGAAGCCATGGGGGTGGACTGCGTGGTGGCACTGGAAGTTCACAACCAGGGCGCCTTCGAGAACGCCTTCCGCTGCCAGACGGTGCACCTGGAAGCCCATGGCCTGTTCGTCGCCACACTCATGGAGCACGTGGGTAACGAGCCGGTGGTGATTGTGTCCCCCGATGCCGGTGGCACCAAACGCGTCGACCGGTTCCGGGACGCCTGGGCCGATGCCGCCGGCGAACAACCACCCACCGCCTTCCTGGAAAAGCACCGCAAAGACGGCGAGGTCACCGGCGACGCCGTTATTGGGGATATGACGGGCAGAGTTGCCATTATCGTCGACGATATGGTCGCCAGCGGCACCACCCTGTTGCGCGCTGCAGAGGCCTGCAAGAACAAGGGTGCCACCAAGGTTTTCGGTGTGATCACCCATGCCCTGCTCGGGCCGGGTTCAGAGCAGCTTTACCGCGCCGGCGCGATGGACCAGCTTTTCATTACAGACAGCGTGTCACCGCAGCAGGCACCGGATGATCAGGGCCAGATTGCCACCCTTGCGGTTGCCGGATTGTTTGCAGAGGCTGTTCGGGAGTTGCATGCGGGCTGAGCGCGTGGCTCCGGGGTCAACATTGATTTGGTCTGGCAACTTCCAAACGTTATTTTGGCGTTCAGTTTTATCTGGAAGACTTGTTCGGTTGCCCTGTCGATCTCGTTACCGAAAAGGCCCTGCGCCCTGAACTGCGCCCCTATATCGAACAGGAGCAAGTTCGTGTCTGAAGCTGGCCAGGAACGCCCCAGCCAACACTAGCGGACACCCGACATCCTCAGGGTAGTCGCCCCAGGGTGTCTTGCGGCCGCCGACATCCCGCTCGAATACGGTCGCCAGCCCCTCGCTGACAACTCCATCCATGAATCAACAATTCCTTTCCAGTTTGCTGTCCAGCTCCTGAATGAGTGAGTCATAGGAGTATTCTTCGAAGCCACTGTCTTCCCCTTCCTTGAGCAATTCTCGGAGCGTCTTCAGGCGCGTTTCGAAACTTTCCAACAGTCGCAATTGCATCGTGCACCTCATCAACACAAATAATCAGGAACCATGACCTGCTTTGAAAACCGCCAACTGAGCGGCAAAAGCACGTTTGAAGGCTGGTCGCGCTTCGCCACGGGCGACATAGGCCATGAGGTTTGGATAGTCGTTCAAAATATCCGCCCCGTCCAGGCGGCTGCGGATGCGGTCCTCAACGATCGGCAGGCGCTCCTCGTGCCATGTCTTGTGGCTCTCCAGAACGAGCCAGTCCCTGACCACGATCCGGTGACTGTTCAAAGGCGGTGATGGTTGGAATCATTCGAAATGCTCCGGTTGCGTATGTTGTGGTTTCTTTGTGATTTAGCTGGTTGCTCCAGTTAGTCGAATGACACCGCACTGAATCGACAGGCACTGATGTCGATTTAACGTGCTCCAATCCGACTAGATAGGGAACAAAGCCAACAAACAATCTCTACCTATCGGAGAACCAGGACATGCTGAAATTATACGGAAAACCCCCAACCCGCGCCTTGCGCGTTGTCTGGCTGCTTAACGAACTGGGCCTTGAGCACGAACTGCACCCGGTGGACCTTATGCAGGATGAGCATCACCAACAGGACTTTCTTTCTCTCAACCCTGCCGCCAAGGTGCCGGTATTGGTGGATGGGGACCTTGTGTTAACTGAATCGGCCGCAATTCAGCTCTACCTGGCCGAAAAATACCCTCAGGCCGGATTCATTCCCGAGACACTGGAAGACAGGGCGCAGATGCACCGCTGGATGTTCTTCCTTGTAACTGAGGTTGAACAACCTTTGTGGCGCATCGCCCGCCACACGTTCGTTTACTCGGAGGAAAAGCGAATACCTCAGGATGTCGAGCTGGCGAGACAGGAATGCCTGGAAATGATAGCGGTGCTTGAACGGCACATGTCGGATCGCGAGTTCATGGTCGGCGAACGGCTAAGTGTGGCGGATTTCAACGCGGCGTATACACTGGACTGGGCGAACACAGAGGAGATGCTTGCGAGCGCTCCGCGGTTGCGGGACTATCTAAAGGCAATGTACGCTCGCCCCACAGCTCCGCCAACCATCGCTGAAGCGTTCGCTGCAATGGAAAACAGTGGCTGAGGGCCAATAAGAGCACCATAGCCGGCTGCAGCTTAATACCCACCGCTGGCACTCCGCACTGCCCGGGCGGGGGCGCCCACCACAGAGTCAGAGCGACAAAGTGTCGAAGGTGCATTCAGGGTACCTTCGACGGCCTCCACAAAGCTGCGCTCCTCTCGTACTATAGAGCGCTGGGATTCAGTGAGCGCCAGGTTCCCTTTGGCCCGCTTACAGGAGCGTTTGCAAGATGAAGGCATCAAAGGAATTTTGGGACAAGAGCGCACGCCGCTACGCCAGGAGCCCGGTGCGGGACGAGGAAACCTATCGGAAGAAACTGGCCATCACTCAGGGGTATTTCCGGCCAGACTGGTCGGTGCTGGAATTTGGCTGCGGCACCGGCAGCACCGCCCTGGTACATGCGCCCTACGTAAAAGAGATTCTTGCCACCGACATATCCGGCAAAATGCTGGACATCGCCACGCAGAAAGCCCGCGATGCCGGCATTGAGAATGTGCGCTTTCAGCAGGGCACCCTGGAAAGCCTGGCGCTGGAGGCGGGAAGCTTTGATGCGGTGCTGGGGCTCAATATTCTTCATCTGCTGGAAAACCCCGAAACGGCGATTGCCCGGGTTCATGAACTGCTGAAACCCGGTGGCGTTTTTGTTTCCAGCACCGCCCTGGTGGGCGAACTGATGGTGCTCTGGCGGCTGTTGATTCCTGCCATGCAGGCGATGGGATTGGCGCCGTTTGTGAACCGCTTTAGCCGGCAGTCACTGGTGACGATGCTGGCCAAGGCAGGGTTCAGCATCGATTATGAATGGCAGCCGGGTAAGTCGTCAGTGTTTTTGGTGGCCCGGAAGTGACCCTGTCAACAGAGACCCCTGTTGGCTCAACGAGGATTTAGTATGGCAGAAGTACCACAGAAACAGTCCGGAACCAGCGGCTACTCCTGGAAACTGTCCGCCGTGGCAGCCGTAGCGTCTGTCATCGGCGCGGTAGTCTCGTTCGGGGAGGTATCACCAATCATCACCGGGTTGATTCTCCTTGCCGCCGTTGGCTGGGGCTTTACCGCACGGGACAACAAACGAGCGGCGGACCAGGCAAAAGACGCACAATAAACGACATCCCTGAAATTTTTTCTTCCCCTGTCGATTTCGTCCCGCCCCACGCGACTAACCAGTGAAACCACCAACAATCACTGGAGAACGACAACATGAAATACATGCTGATGCGCAAGGCCGATGCGGACACCGAGAATGGCGTAATGCCCACGGATGACCTCTTGCAGGCAATGGCGGACTATAACGAGCGAATGACGCAGGCAGGGGTGTTTACCGGTGGCGACGGTTTGTGGCCCACCCGGGAAGGCTGCCGCATTCAGTTCCGCAACGGTGAGCCCACTGTTGTCAACGGGCCCTTCGAGCAGACCAGCGAGCTGCTGGCCGGCTACAGTGTGCTTGAGGTGGATTCCTTCGAAGACGCCATCGCCTGGGCAAAGCAATGGCCAAAGGAAGATGCTGGCGGCAATGTCACCCTTGAGTTACGCCGCTACTTCACGCTGGAGGATTTCGCGCCCAGCCCCGCACTTGAGAAGCATCGTTCGCAGGAAAAACTGCCACGGGAGATGAACATGCACGTGGCGTTTGGCGGCAACTGCCGGGAAGCCATGGAATTCTATGCGGAGGTCACCGCCGGCACTCTGGAAGCCGTGATTACCTACGGCGAAACGCCAGCGGCAGAGGATGTGCCGAAGGAAATGCACGACCGCGTTGTTCATTCCTCCCTTAACATCCGTGGCCGTCGGCTGATGGGGGCGGATATGGCGGGAGACTGTTATCAGGCGCCGCAGGGTACGCAGATCCACCTTGAATACGATGATACCAAGCAGGCGGAGCGGGTTTTCCGGGCACTGTCCGAAGGAGGCGCAGAGATCATGCCGTTCGAACAAACCTTCTGGGCTCATCGTTTCGGAATGACCAAGGATCGATTTGGGGTCCAGTGGATGATCAGCAGCGGGCTTGAGCAGTGCCAGTAAATGACAACAACCGGGAGCCATGCAATGACCAAGCGAGCGAAAAACACCATATGCCTCTGGTACAACGGCGATGCTGAGGAGGCGGCAAACTTCTACGCCAGAACCTTCCCGGATTCGTCCGTGGATGCCGTGAATCATGCGCCGGCAGACTACCCATCAGGTTCGGAAGGGGATGTACTGACGGTGGAGTTTACCGTGCTGGGCATTCCCTGCCTCGGGCTCAACGGTGGCCCGCTCTTCACGCACAGCGAAGCGTTTTCATTCCAGGTGGCCACCACGGACCAGGAGGAAACCGATCGCTACTGGAACGCAATTGTGGGCAACGGCGGCGAGGAAAGCGCCTGCGGCTGGTGCCGGGACAAGTGGGGTATTTCCTGGCAGATTACGCCGCAGGTACTGTCGGACGCCATTGCCGACCCGGACCGCGCAACGGCAAAACGGGTGTTCGAGGCCATGATGACAATGGGCAAGATTGATGTTGCAGCTATTGAGGCGGCACGGCGAGGGTAGAAACACAGCCACGCCTACACAACCTCCGGAAACGCCGACACCAGGAAATCCACCAGCGCCCTCACCTTGGGCGTGACGAACTTGCGGGTGGGATAGACCGCGTACACACCCAGTTCGTCGGAGCGGTAATCCGGTATCAGTTCCACCAGCCTGCCTGCGTTGAGGTCTTCCTGAACCAGGAAACCCGGCTGATGGATCACCCCCTGACCGGCCAGGGCGGCGGCACAGCAGGTTTCGCCGTTGTTGGCATGCATCCAGGGGCGTATCCGTGTGCTCAATGGTCCATCCGGACCGTCAAAATGCCAGTCGTTCCCGGTGGCCAGGTTGCTGTAGGCGATGATCTTGTGATGGATTAGGTCCTCGGGATGTTCTGGCGTACCGTGGGCGCTGAGGTATCCGGGAGAGGCGCAGACAACAAGCCGCGTGGTGGTGAGACGCCGGCTGACCAGGGTGGAATTTCTCAAGCTGGCAATTCGGATCGCCAGATCAAAGCCTTCCTCAACAATATCCACAATGCGGTCGGACAGGTCGATGTTGAGTTCCACATCCGGATATTCACTATGAAATTGCCCCCACAGGGGCGCCAAGTGGCGAATGCCAAAACTCACCGGGGCATTAATACGCAACACACCCTTGGCGACGCCGCTGCGTGAGGTCAGTTCTGCCTCGGCCTCTTCCACTCCTGCCAGCAGCTCACGGCATCGCACATAGAACACCTCCCCCTCCGCGGTCAGCGACAGTCGCCGGGTGGTGCGGTGAAGAAGTCGCACCCCAAGCCGGGACTCGAGTTCACCGATGTAACGGGATACGGCGGCTTTCGACATCCCCATTGCCTCCGAGGCAGCTACAAAGCTGCTCTCATCCACAACGGCGCAGAAGGTCTGCATCTCCAGCAATCTATCCATTCTATTGTTCCGATTTTTGAGACAGTTAATCCAATAAAAGCATGTTTATCCCAAAATAAGATATTCGTAAAGTATTCCCATGCTCAACACACATCTCATACACAAGGAAACAGAATCATGAACAATACATTCTTCAACAAACTACTCGACACCAACCCTGGCTGGGGCGCGCTTGCCCTGCGCATTCCCGTCGGCATCATTTTCGTGGCTCACGGCGCCCAAAAGCTGTTTGGCTTGTTCGGTGGCTACGGCCTGGAAGGCACCGGGCAGTGGTTGGATTCCATCGGCCTGAGCCCGGGTTACCTCATGGCTCTGCTGGCCGGTGGCACCGAGTTCCTGGGCGGCCTGGCACTGATCATCGGCCTGCTGGTTCGCCCCGCCAGTGCAGCGCTGGCCTTCGCCATGCTGGTCGCCATCTTCACCGTGCATGCCCAGAATGGCCTGTTCATGAGCAACAACGGTTATGAATTCGCGCTGGCACTACTGGCAGCGTCGGTATCCCTGCTGTTTAGCGGTGCCGGACGCGCTTCCGTAGACCGTTTGGCAACGAAATAAACAGGGGTATCGCGCCATGACCAGTCTGTTCGTATCCCACGGCGCTCCCACCTTTGCACTGGAACCGGGCCTAGCAGGCCCGGCCCTCTCTCAGCTTGGGACGGAACTGCCCCGACCAACTGCGGTGCTGGTGGTGTCGCCCCACTGGATGACACAAGAAGTGCGGGTGGGTCTGTCAGAGGCACCGGCTACCATCCATGACTTTCAAGGCTTTGAGCGCGCCATGTACGAACTGGAGTACCCGGCGCATGGTCATCCGTCGCTGGCAAAGAAGGCTCTATCTCTGCTGGATAATGCCGGCTGGCAACCGGTCGCAGATGCCCAACGCGGTCTGGACCATGGTGCCTGGGTGCCACTGACGTACCTGTACCCGGGCGCGTCGGTGCCGGTTTTCCAGGTGTCTCTGCCAGCAAACCTCAACAGCCAGTCCGCCTACCAACTGGGCCAGGTGTTGGCGCCGCTTCAAGAGGAAGGTGTGCTGATCGTCGGTTCGGGCAGTCTGACCCACAACCTCTACGAGGTACGCTGGAGAGACCACAACAGTGCAGAGTACGCAAAGGCTTTTAGCCGGTGGGTTCGTGAAGCGGTTCGGGAAAACGACCAGGCACGCTTGATAAACACTCTGGCGCTCGCTCCTCATGCCCAGCGCGCGCACCCCACCACGGAGCATTTTCTGCCGTTGCTGGTTGCACTGGGTGCCGCTGGCCCCGACGCACGCGGCTCGGTCATTGAAGGCGGCATTGAGCATGGTGTGCTGTCGATGGATTCCTTTATCTTTCGCAATGCCTGAAACCCGGAACCTTTGCTGCCGCACAAAGCGAACAAGCGACCTCCGAATACAGTTGACAATCTCCTGCGCCCTGTGATGTTATCACCGGTAACAATGTTATCGGTGATAACTTATGACTGTTAGCTCCACCTCACTCAAAACCAATTACCACCATGGTGACCTGCCTCAACAGGCGCACCAGTTAGCCCTGGAAATTCTGCGGGAACATGGCGATGCGGCGATCAGCCTGCGAGCCCTGGCCAAGCAGATCGGGGTCAGTGCGCCTGCGCTGTATCGACACTTCGTTGACCGGGACAGCCTACTCGCAGAACTTGCCATTACCGGTTTCAGTGCACTACGGGAACGACTGCTCGCCGTTGATCAAAGCGACCCCAGGCGGGCATTGATTGATATCGGCCTGGTTTACGTAGCGTTCGCCCGGGACGAACCCAATTTGTACCGGCTGATGTTTGGCGGGCGGGTGCTGCCCAAAGGTATTCACCCGCGGCTGGACACCGCCGGAATGGGAGCTTTCCAGGTCCTGGAAGACACCATTGCACAAGCGCAGGCGGTCGGTTACGTCAAACCGATTCCGTTGTCACTGATGACAGCTGCCGCCTGGTCCCTGGTACATGGCCTGTCCCAGTTGTCTATCGACGGGCACCTGCCCAGCACGAAGGCGGAACCTCACCTGACCGAAGGTGTTGTCACACTCCTGCTCGATGGCTCAATTGCCGAAAACAAACAACACAATAAGGACACCACATCATGAGTAGCCCCAAACCCAGTACTATCCGTGTCGGGCGCCGTTATCGCGCCAATCGCCTTGATGGTCCCTACGACGCCATTGTCATCGGCTCCGGTATTGGCGGGCTCACCACCGCCGCCTGCATGAGCAAAATGGGTAAAAAAGTGGTGGTGTTCGAGCAACACTACACCGCCGGGGGCTTTACACACAGCTACGATCGCAACGGCTACGAATGGGATGTAGGTGTGCATTACATTGGGGATGTGGGCGCGGACCACACCCTGAGCAAACGCCTGTTCGACCACATTACCGACGGTCAGTTGAAGTGGGCGCCTATGGACAGCCACTTTGACCGCATCTTTATTGGTAACCGCCACGTGGATCTTGTCGCCGGCCCGGACGCCTTCAAAGCAGAGTTGAAGAAAGAGTTTCCCGGCGAGGAGCAGGCCATAGACACCTACCTGGGTTATCTGCGGCAAGTGGCCAAAGCCATGCCGGGGCTGGTGATCGGCAAGGTACTTCCGGACCTGGCCGCCGGCCCCCTGCGCAAGCTGGTCGACCGCACCGCGCCTGCGTTCCTCAACAAGCCCACTCGAGAAGTTCTGGAAGGCCTGACCAACAACCAGGAACTGATCGCGGTGCTCACTGGCCAGTGGGGCGACAACGGCCTGCCTCCAGCAGAATCCAGCTTCATCATCCACGCCCTGATTGCCCGCCACTACCTGTACGGCGGCTACTACCCCATCGGCGGTGCCTCTGAAATGGCGAAGACCATTATTCCGGTCATCCAGCAGAGTGGCGGGGAAGTGTTCACCTACGCCGACGTAAAAGAAATCCTGATCGAAAAAGGCAAGGCCGTGGGTGTGCGCATGGCAGACGGCGAGGACGTTCGAGCCCCGCTGGTGATCAGCAATGCCGGCGTGTTCAACACGTTCGACAAATTGCTGCCGGAAACCGCACCCCACCGGGACTATTATCAGGAAAAGCTGAAAACCGTGGAACGTTCCATGGCCAGCAACTGCCTGTACATCGGCCTGGAAGATACCGCAGAGAACCTGAAGTTGCCGAAAACCAATTACTGGATCTATCCGGGCACCAACTACGAGAAGCAGGTCAGCGACTTTGTGGCCTCGCCGGACGAACACGACATTCCGCTGACGTACATCTCGTTCCCGTCCGCCAAAGACCCAAGCTTTGCCGAGCGCTACCCCGGCCGCGCCACGATCGAAATCGTCGCCCCCGGGCCTTATGACTGGTACGAGGACTGGGCCGACGAAACCTGGGGCAAGCGTGGTGACGAGTACGAGGCGAAGAAAGAAGCCTACGCCCAGCGGCTACTGGCGAAGCTGTATGAGAAGTTCCCGCACCTGGAAGGCAAGGTGGATTACTACGAGCTGTCCACGCCCCTGTCTACCGATTACTTCTGCCGCTACAGCAAGGGCGAAATCTACGGCCTGAACCATTCGCCCAGCCGCTTTGAACAGGACTGGCTGAAGCCCAAGACCCGCATTCCCGGCCTGTACCTGACCGGCCAGGATGTGATGACCTGCGGCGTGGCCGGGGCCATGATCGGCGGCCTGCTCGCCACCGTGGCGGTCAGTGGCCTGAAGGGGTTGCCGTTGGCGAAGCGAATGTTTGTGGGGTAACCCTCACTCACAACAGGACAGCAACCGCGTGGCATGCTCCCGTAACGCATCCTTGAGCCCATCCGGCTTGAGGATGGTAAACCGGAACGGGAGCTGTGCCAGCCACCAGGAAAACCACTCGAAACTGTCGGTTTGGGTGGTTAGCAACAAGCCATCTTCACGCTGTTCGAATCCCTCCGCACAGGAGGAATGAAAACCAAACACGGCTGAGGCCGACTCACGGTCCGTATGGAGCACCAGCAACACCTCGTGGGTGCGCCCCCAGGACAGGAAGCTCTCACTCAGGAAATCCGCTGCATCAAAATCCGGTGGCCGCTGAAAAGTGGCCGTTAACAGGTGGACATGGCTGATGCGGTCCAGCCGGAACGAGCGCATGGCCTGGCGGAGATGGCAAAAGCCAGTTAGATACCAGCGCCCCTGACGGAACACCAGGCCGTAGGGATCCACGCTGCGGTCGATCCCGCCGTGGTCCGGGGAGTGGTAGGTAAACCCCACCGAGCGCATCGCTTCCGTGGCGACCGTCAGGGTTTGCAGGGCGCGGTCGTCCAGGCTGGGCTCGCCCCGGGGAAGGATCACCCGGGTGGTGTCGCTGACACCGCGTACCCGCTTTTTCAGGTTGGCCGGCATCACCCGTTCCAGCTTCGCCTGCACGCTGGCAATGGCCGGCGCCGCATCCGCCAGCCCAAGCTGTCGGGCGGCCAGCAGCCCGAGGGAAACCGCCAGGGTTTCCTCGTCGGTAAACATCATCGGCGGCAACTTGAAGCCGGCCACCAGCCGGTATCCACCATAGCGCCCCTGCTCGGTCATCACCGGAATGCCCAGTTCTTCAAGCACCGTGATGTAGCGTCGGATGGTTCGCCGATCCACGCCCAGCCGCTCCGCCAGTTCGGCACCGCCGATCTGGCCGTGGGTCTGCAACAGTTCCAACACGGTTAACACGCGGGTCGTGGGACCAGACATCGTGGCCTACCTCCTGGCAGCTTTGCGGCTTTTTCTACATTAAAAATGCATCTTCCCATTTATCTAGGACAGATATTCGCCTAATTCCACATTAATCTGATCTCGCAGTAACCCCTATCCCTGAAAACACAGGCTCGAAAAGGAGATCAGCATGTCAGAACTCACCCTTTACACCCACCCCATGTCACGCGGCCGAGTCGTACGCTGGATGCTGGAGGAAGTCGGCATTCCTTACACCGTAGAGACGATGGAATTCGGGCAGGACATAAAAGCCCCGGAATACCTGGCGATCAATCCCATGGGCAAGGTGCCCGCCATCAAACACGGAAACACCGTCGTCACGGAAGTGGCGGCCATCTGTGCTTACCTGGCGGACCAGTTCCCGGACAAGAAGCTTGCCCCACCGGCTGCCTTTCCGGAACGTGGCGCCTATTACCGCTGGCTGTTTTTCATGGCAGGCCCCTTCGAGATGGCCACCAGTGCTCTGGCCTATGGCTGGAAGATCGACAGTAGCAACGCCCAGTCCGTCGGTTGCGGCTACGTGGAAGACAGCATCAATACTCTGGAGAAAGTGCTGGGCAGGACTCCATACATCTGTGGCGATACGTTCACCGCTGCGGATGTTCTGGTCAGCAGTTACCTGTGGTGGGAAACCATGCAGAAGAACATTCCGCCAAACAAGGTCTTCCAGGAGTACATTCAGCGCACGGAAAGCCGGCCAGCGGCCAAGCGTGCCAATGAGCTGGATGATGCCCTGCTGGAGTCAATGAAAGCCGCCATAGCCTGACGCTCAGGCGGTAGCAGCCGGCGATACTGCGCCCAATCCTCCGGGTACGTTCAATACCCAATCGCGGATGGCCCGTATCGTCGGATCCTGACGACGGCTTTCCGGGTACACCAGGTAGAATGGTTTGCCTTCCAATTCCGGGCCGAAGGGCTGCACCAGCCGCCCTTCAGCTAACTCATCCTCGATCAACGGTCGGCTCATCAGTGCCACCCCCTGGCCAGCCACGGCAGCGGAAATGGTGTGGGTCTCGTCCGAAAACACCAATCCGGCACTCACATCCAGCCCCGATAGCCCCACCCGCTTCTGCCAACCTGCCCAGTCTACCGGGCTAACCGATACTCGCTGCGGCCGGAAGTGAATCAGCGGATGATTCGGTAAATCCTCCATCCTAGTCAGCCCAAGATGGGGACTGCAGGCAGGAATAAAGGTGTTATCGAACAGCTTCTCCGCAACCAGGCCCGGCCATTGCCCATCTCCATAGCGAATGGCGAGGTCCGCCGTCACCCCATCCAGGGCCACGGCTTCGTGTGAGGCGTGGATGCGCAGGTCAATGTCCGGATGGCTGTCCCGCAATATACACACCCAGGACAACAACCAGCGCACCGCCACAGCTGGCGTGGTGGACAGAGTCACCGCCTGGCGCGACGGCACTGCCTTCAGTCGCTCGATGGCATTGTCGATGTTGTCGAAGGCTGTTCCCAGCACCTCCTGTAAATCCCGCCCTTTAGGCGTCAGCAACAGTTGCCGGGGTTTGCGAACGAACAGCTCCACCCCAAGCGCCTCTTCAAGCCCGCGAATCTGATGACTGATCGCCGTGGCGGTCACCGAAAGCTCCTGGGCAGCCTGTTTGGCACTCTCATGGCGGGCGGCGGCCTCAAAGGCTCGCAGGGCGGACAGCGAAGGCAAGCGGCGGGGGTTCATGAATGAGCTCACCTCATCTATAGGCGAAAGAAATCATCGTTTGTGGCCCTCTAAGTATGACTTTAGGCTTAATTCACCGTCAACAACAGATGAATTTTCCTACAACCGAATGGAGCTCCACATGACTCATATCCTGCAACTCGACGCCTCTGCCCGCCCTGGCCGCGCCGGCATCCACGAACACGGCTCCCACAGCCGCAGCCTGACACACCGGTTTGTTTCCCGGTGGCAGGCCCAACGCCCTGGCGATACCGTGACCTACCGCGATATCGGTGGCACGCCCCCATCTTTCATTGATCAGCAATGGATACAGGCGGCCTTTGCTCCACCCGAAAAGCACGAGCCCTGGATGAACGACACACTGGCAGAAAGTGACCAACTGATCGATGAACTGGTCGCCTCGGACATACTGGTCATTGGTGCGCCACTCTATAATTTTGGTATGCCAGCGGCTCTGAAGGCATGGGTGGATCTGATCGTTCGCATGGGCAGAACCGTGGAGTATGACCCATCCACCCCAGAAGCCCCCTTCACAGCACTGCTAGCAGACCGCCCCGCCACGCGGTCATCCTGTCTTCCCGTGGCGGGGCTGGATTCGAGCCTGGAGGGGGGCTGGCACATATGAATCACCTTGAGCCAGGCCTGACCACGGTGCTTGAGTTTATCGGCATCACCAATGTACGTAGCATTGCCATTGAAAATCAGGAGGAAGGCGGTGATGTGTTGGAGCAATCCGTTGCTGAGGCAGAACGACGGGTGGATGAACTGGTGCTGGCGTTGCAGGAAACACTCACCAAGGCGACACCTGCAATGACGTCGTCATCACTGGTAGGCTCGGTGTAATCGCCAACAAGGACATTGCATGCTCTGCTTCAGCTATGGCTCCAACATGTCGCAACGACGACTCCAGGCCCGGGTTCCATCAGCCCGACTCATAGCTGTCGCAGAGCTTACTTAAACCCTTCCACTGGTCCCGCAATGCCTAATCCAGCCTCTTCCACTGTAGCGCCCTGAATGTTCAGGGCAAAGATTCAACGTTCCTTCACCCAGCTTTCCTGGCCATTTGACGAGATACGCAAATACCGTATCAATCTTCGGAAGCTTCGTTTCTCGATCGAGGGCGACTACACTGGCTCCTATAACTGCCCTCGACGCGCCTGTTGTTACATCCATTACCAGGCAGCGGATACGACGGAATCAGGGAAAACGGAAAAGGAGTTGACCATTGGATCTCGCCCAGGCTTCATTGCAACTTGATGCCGCCCTGGCAGACTTTGCCCGCGCCCGTAGTGCGTCGCCACAAGCCTCCAGCCTGGGGTTGTTGGAACGCGCACGCCTTCTGATGACCCTGCCGGGGGGCTTCGATGTCCTGTACCGCCGGGTTCGCGCTCTGGAATCAGCCGGCATCTTCGGCGCCAGTGACTGGTCGAAACCTGCCATTTTGCAACCCGCTCTGGCCAAGCATTCACTGCGTGAAGCCGGTGCCGTCACTACGGTTGTCGAGGCCATCAGCGAAATTCGCCTGCTGGCGGTGGTACGCGGCGACTATTTTCACCCGGGCATTTCCTCAGAGCAGGCCCGACATTTCCTCACCCAGGTGATGGCCCTGAACCTGGACCTGCTGTCTGGCAACCTCAGTGAAGCGGACCGCGAACGGCCCAAACAACTAGGCCCCCTCGTTCTGGGGCTATACCAATACCTGATATCCCACCTTGGCTACGAAAACCTGATGGACAGCCTGGTGGCTGAGGTGTGGCGGCTGCTGGAACAAGGGCCCGTGCAGGTGGACAGCATCTGCGACATGATTGGCCAGATCGCCAAATGCCTGTATGACCCGGAACTCAAAACCACTGGCACCGCCGACGCCACCCGCCTGGTTAGGGCTCTGTTTGCACCCACTCCCGGTAGCCGTGAAGATCCCGGATTGGACCTGTACCAGCTACGCCTGGCCAAAATGGACGACGTTGAGCTCTCCGCGGAAGCCAGCGAGTTTGCCCGCAATATGCACGATACCGGGCTGGCGTCGCCCTATCACGCGGTGTTTTTGCGGTTTCTGCGCACCAGCGACGAGGAAGAGCTCATCCCCACCGCCCTGGGGCTGACGATGACCGGGCTGGATGATTTCTATTGTTACAACCAACTCGTGGATGCGCTGATTGATGAAGCCATCCATCCGGAAACCTGTCAGGCGGTCTATGGCCTGACCATGATGCTGGAGCGGGGTTCGCTCTTCACCCCACCGGTTGCGCAGGCCCTCTGGCGGCAGATCAAACTCAGATTATCGACGGAAACGAAACAGGTCCTGTCGGAGGCCTTTGGTGATGCAGTACCACCGGGAGTATTTCTGCTCGCTGGTGTACTCAACCTGTTGGGCCAGCCACTGGGCGTGGGCCAGGGCAACAATCCCAGTTGCCAGTCCGCTATAGGACTGTCCATGTGGGCCGCCAACGAGGCCGATTACCTGCTCCAGGTACTCACTTGGGCAGCCCGCGACAACGAAGTGCTGAGCCGATTTGAAGGGCGGGAAGTGTCGTCCAAGAATCTGGAACCGGGGTTGATCAAGGACACTCCCGTCGACGTAGACCCGGTTTCACTGATCCTCATTCCCCACCTGGACAGGATTTATGGTGAGATGTGGCGGCGCTGTGAAGACCGGAACGATGATGCCCATCGCTGGATCAACCCGGAATTCTATGGTTGGTGGGTAAGCCACGGCTTCAAGGTGGTGGCCGATATCCACACTGGGGAAGTCACTGACTACGACGATTTCATCCGGCACTTCTACGCCAGCTATCACCCCTACTACAACGGCAACATTCCGGTGATTCACCACCAGCCTGCCGGTATCGCCGTTACCGACAGCGCCGCCCGCTTCGTTGGCCGACATGCCATTACCATCCTGCGAGTGGCCCTGAGCCCCAGAAACGAAATGCGGGTGTACTTCTTCAACCCCAATAACGACAGTGGCCAGGACTGGGGCCAGGGCATCACCTGCTCAACCCGGGGAAACGGAGAGATTCGGGGTGAGGCATCCTTGCCCGTAGCGGAATTCACCTCCCGCCTCTATGCGTTTCACTACGACACCCTTGAACTTGGCGACCTGGCGGCCATACCCGAGGCCGAGGTGGCCCGGGTCATGGAGCTGGGATATGGCAGTTGGGCGGCCAGTGACGACTAACTCATGTTCTTGCGTATGAAGTTCTGGATCTCCCCCACAATCCCCGAGCGGAAGGCCATCACCGTCAGCACGAAGATGCCGCCAAGGAAGGCAAGGAATTTGAGTGGCCTGTATTGGCCATGTAAACCGGCGCTGCGTTTAGGCCCTGACTCAACCCCCCCAGCGGGACGGCGCTATTGCTGACCTTTATGCAGTTACCGCCTGGGTGGGATGGCGTAGGTAATGGTGGCATGGGCAACCGGCTCATCCATGCCGTCAGAGTAGACATAAACCTCGCCCACGCCACTGGCGCTGCCGATCCTCAAAATGTTGGCCCGCGCTCGAATCGGGCTGTGCGCCACCGGCTTGCGCAGGAAATTGATGGTCAGGTTGCTGGTGACCGCCAGTGGCAACAGACCGATTTTCCCCAACAGCGCGGCGTACAGAGCCACGTCCGCTAGCCCCATCATGGCAGGACCGGCAACGGTACCCCCAGGGCGTAGATGCTCCTCTTCCACCTCCAGCTTCATTTCTGCCCAGCCGTCACCCAGCTTCTCAAGGCTGCCGTAACGGGCACCCTGAGGAAACTGCTCGGTGAGGAAAGATTGCAACTCCTCAAAGGTAACAACCATACCTCATTCTCTCCCGTCGTCTACCTGCAAAGAATGAAAAGCTACCACAGGCTAATCCTTCACTATTCAACTGAATCAGTGACTCCACCCCTCAATATACCCGCTCGGGCACGCCCCAAGCCAGTTTGTCCCAGAATATGGCCAAAGTTGAGCTATTGATGCCCGGCCTGCGTAGGCAAAGCCGGTCTTTGAGTCGAAATTGATCAATTTGTGGTCAATTTGTGAGCTTCAGACAATAGACAGTGGTCCCGGTCAGGGTTGCCGGGTGAGTTAAAGGCGACGAAATATTCGAATGACTTATCCGGAGGAGGCAAGGCCTCGATAGAGGTCGCGATAAACGACAAAACCCGGACAGTGTCGGCCAAATCGCAGCAGCCATTGTCGACCGCTGTGAATCAGTCGGCACGCCATGTAGATGAGTTCCTGCATCACCGTCTTCAGGCGACGGCGTTTGGCGCGGGCAAAGCTGAGTGCCATTGACAATAAGCGCGCGAATTAACCAAACGAGACACTAGTGCTCCGTCTACCCAATTCATTATCCTGACGATGGTTTAAAATTCCTCAATTTAACGGTTTCTGATATCTTTTCTTGAAATCGATAACGAAGGCAGGATCACGATATGGGACATGTCGCAGCCAGAGCGTAGCAAAACCCAGATCGTCTGCCTGCAGCTTGGCCATAGCGGTGGGCCGCTGGCAGAGGATGACTCATTCAAATCCCTTACCGGCGGCCCTTGAGTTTACTTGATGGCGATGGGATTCACAGGCGAACCAGTACCACCCTCCATCTTTAATGGGGAGACGATAAACATGAAGCTGTAAACGCCATCTTCGGCGCTGTCGACAGCAAGATCCTCAAGCCAGTATATTTCAGACAGCACGACGCCTAGATCCCGGATCAGCGCACCGTGCAGAGGAATGACCATCTGCTCACCGCCGATTTCCTGCACGACCTTTTCAACCCCAAGATTGTCTGCCGCAATGACCGGAATCTCCATTTCTTTGATCCACTCCACCAGTTCTTCACTGTAACACAGTCCAGGTTCCGACATCGCACTCCAGGCAGGATCAGCTTGATCATCATAATAGCGTTGGATTGACCCGGTACGGATGAGAAGAATATCCCGTTTGCGAATCTCGGCATTCTGGTTTTCCGCCGTTTCCGTCAGGTCATCCAGCGTTATGCAGGTGCCTGGACTTAACTGGTAATTGCTGTCGGTGCCTAGCTGGCGGCCGACATCCAGGAGTACCCCTCTCCCAACAATACCTTTACTGCCGAGAGCGCTTACGTCTGCGTGTGAATGGCCACCTACTGTGCTCTGAGCGCTCTTGCCGCCATAGACCTGATCGCCATACCAAGCGTGCCCGAGGGCATCGACATGGGTCGTACCCTGCAGGTACATAAAGGTGACATCATCTGAGAATTTTACACCACCAGGCAAGGGGTCCATTTTTCCCGCGATAAAGGAAGATTCGTCTTGCGACATGTAATGCATGGTGGGGGTTCGCCCCGGAAACACCGGGCCACTGCCATGGGTCATGGGGATCTGCAGGCTAAACACTTTACCGTTGACCACAGAGTTTACGCTGGCCTTCACTTGTTCCGGGGTCAGGTAGTTCAGGGCACCAACCTCGTCATTCTCGCCCCATGATCCCCAGTTCTTGGGTTGGCTTTCTAGCAGGGCCTCAACCGTCGCGTTCTGTGCCTGACTGGAGGACTCCTGCGCATTTATGAATCCGCTGTAGCAAAGTGCGATGACCAGCGAACTCAGAAGCAAGCCGTCCTTAAAAATGTTGACTTTAGGATGAATCATTTTCCTATCCTCTGACTATTGTTGTTTTCCATAAACAGCTCTTAAAAGCTAGCGGAGATGCTCGCTGTTTACTTCGTATTAGCAGAAGGGGGTATTCGGTATTGTAAAAGGCGTCTTCGATGGCCGTATTATCGCTGGTTTTGAGAATTGTTCAGAGTCGTCATGGAAGAAGAGTCTTTGTTACGAACCTCAATCGCCTGCTTCCTGAGCAAGGCAATCAGCAGAATCACTCCCAATAGAGGAAAAACCGCCAAAGCACTGAAGGTCGATGCATAAGAAGGAAAGAAATTATGAATCGAAGCGTAAAGGGCGGGGCCTAATACAACGCCAGCAAAGGTATATGTCAAAGCGCCACCGGTGGCAGCGCCTTCATATCCCTGCGGTGCAGCCTTAACCACTTCAGCCATAAAAACCCCGTTCCAGCCTATTGCAACGGCACCGAATACCGTCATAACGATGATGACAAGGCTCGCCGGCCATTCCGGAGATAACGTCAAAATTGTCAGCGATGACACTATCGTGATCAAACCAATCACCACAAGGATCTCAATACCCTTGTCCAGTTTGTCTGCCAAAGCTCCCCAAAAAATACGCGCCAGCGCCCCAAAACCTTGAACAACGGAGGCTGCGACGCCAGCAGCTACAATGCCCCAAAGAGCATCCTCCACCAACAGGGTTACCAAAAAACTCATGAGAGACAGCTGAATGGCTGAATAGCAAAAGCCCATTAATGCGAGCGCTCTGAGTGGAGCACTCCGCCAGACCAACACCGGTCCGTCGAACAGGCTTGAGGATAGTCTGACGCTGCGATCCCGGTTTTGATCCCAATTACTCCTGAGTGGTAGCAATAACACTGCCATCAGTAAGCCAATACCACTAACCGCGAATAAAGCACCCCGCCACCCAACCAGAATGGCTATGCCGGGCAGAGCCAAACCTGCGAGAACGCCCCCCAATGGCACACCCGTCTGCTTGATAGAAAAGACCAATCCTAGTCTATGGCTTGGCGTCAATCGATTCAGGATTTGGGATGCCGCAGGATTGGTTAATCCATAGCTGACACCGATCAATACTGACCCACAAGCCATCAAAAGGAGGCTACCGGAGGTAATCACCAAGCAACCCAGCGCTCCAAAGACCATTGCGGCCTGACTTATTGTGCACCCACCAAATCGATTAACGAGGGTTCCGGCCTGCGCTGAGATTAATGCACCAGATGTGTAGATTAAACTGATCTGAAATCCCACAGCTTCCGGGCCAACATCCAGCGCGCTGGCAACGATTGGAGCCATCGTTGCCAGCGCAAGCATCATAACCGTTGCTAGCCCCTGAACAGTCGTCATCAGTCCAAGCGCTAACGAAAGTCCTCCGACAGCCTCAACTGGCGACCGCGTTTCTGAAGGCTGCATTTATATGGTCCTTTTAAACCAATCGAGCCATGACCATGCCGGCAAATTCGTAGCCGCTGTGCGCGTTCAATAATTTCAGCTGGCGACTTGCGTCAAAGCAACCACTGCATCAGCGAGCCAACCCTATCACGCTGTAACAGAGTTTGTACCCAGTAGAACACTGCATCTGGCTCTCGCAGGCTGCCAAAGCTGGCCATACGCCAGAATTTGGCCATATGCTCATCGGAGCTTAACGGATTTTGCGGATCTCCTTTTGGAAATTCCAAACGTTGCTCAATGACACGCTGATCCCGCGTCATTACAGAAACCTTGCCTATCCACTTCTGTGGGTAGGCAGCGTCTACCTCCGGGTCAAATACCATGGAGACGCTTTTCGAAAAATCACAGACTTGTGGATTGCGGATCGTGTCCGACGTAAAAGCCCCAACACCGGCTGTGCCGTAATGGGCCAATAAACCAAGGACACAACCCATCGAAAACTTCGCTTCACAGGCGAGGCCTGGAACAAAATGGATTTGTAGTCAGCACTCCTCACAAGGGCGTATTCGTCCGTCGCGTCAGCACCCAGGAGCTCGAAGAGAACAACGACATGCGAGCTTTGGTCACAGGATTCATTTGTGCCCAGACGGCCAAGAAGATTTCGTTCGAACAACTTCAGCAACTGCAAGGTCTGATCGATGCAATGGACACCTTTCTGCGGGGCCATCATTATCAGAACAATATCAAGTTTCATGATGCCCTGCTTGAAGCTGCTGACCACCAAAGGGCAGCGTCCATCTATTACCAACTGGTTGCCCAGTCGAATCTTGCACGTAAAATCGTGCTCTCTAACCACGAACACATGATTGCTTCCAATTCGGAACACCGGGATATTCTCGAAGCTGTCGTCGATGGGAATACTGAGTCAGCTAGAAAATCCGGACAAGCCCATTTGAAACAAGGGGATAAACGATTTCAGCAGCAACCCGTTCCTGATTTTAACTCTGTCGACACAGCCTGAAACATTGACGATAGCCAACTCTGCTTTTACGAAAAGCAGAGTGTTGCCTACCCGGGCCCGAATCCCGCACCGCAACCCAACCCTCAGCCTCAAGTGGAATGGAATGAGGTCAACAATCCTGCCCCACTTGCCTCATTGCAACCGACACTGGTTCCGTTAACGTTAAGGCCCCATCATGGAAAGACTAATTGCCATATTTTTGTGCTCGCTGTACAAACAAAGATGAATACTGGCCTGGGATTCCTTGCTGGTAACGCACACAACAATAAATACATGAGGAATTAATATGTTTGTCAAGAGATTCTTGCGCAAGACTACCCTCGCTCTTTCCTTACTGTCAGTGATGTCTGCAGTTCAGGCTGCGGACGGCGACAAACCGGAAGAAATCACTCTGGGAATCACAACCTTTCTGAGTGGACCCGCCTCGGTCTTTGGTGTTCCTGGCAGAGACGCTGCTGAGCTCTATCTGGAAGAACTCAATGCTGATGGCGGCATCCACGGGGTGCCCGTCAGACCAATTTTTATTGATGAAGGCAAAGGCGCCAGCGGCATGCTGTCGGATTATCGCCGTGTGGTCCAGGAAGAAAACGCCGATCTGATGATGGCTGCGATCTCGAGTGGCAATTGCAAAGCCCTGGGTCCGGTGGCAGAGGATCTGAAAGTCGTCAATATCATGTGGGACTGTGGTACCGAGAAAGCGTTGGAGGGACTTAACTACGAATACGTGGTTCGTTCCCAGGCCAATGCCGTTACCGAAATGGTTGCCAGCGTATTGTATCTTCTAAAGGTTCACCCTGACTTCAAAACCATTGCCGTAGTGAACCAGGACTATGCCTGGGGCCACGACTCCTGGGAAATCTTCAGCACTGTACTGAAACAGATGAAGCCCGACGTCGAGGTGGTTGCCGAGTTCTTCCCGAAATTCGGCGCACCTGATTACTCCTCGGAAATCAGTCGCCTGCAGGCGCTCAACCCGGATGTGGTGTTCTCTTCTTCCTGGGGCGGCGATCTGGATACGTTCACCACCCAGGCAGCCCAACGCGGCCTTTTCCGCAATTCCAAGTTCTTTCTGGCGCTGGCCGAATCCTCACTGGAACGTCTAGGATCCAGATTGCCTGAAGGTGTTCTTGTAGGGGCCCGCGGTGATCACTACTTCCTGCATCCGGAATACGTCAACGAACCCAAGCACAGTGACTTTGTGAGCAAATACGTAGAAAAGACCGGTTCCCAGCCCATTTACCCCGTCTACCACATGGTTCAGGCCATGGAAGCGATGGTCGACGCATACGATAAAGCCATTTCTGAAAACGACGGCAACTGGCCGAACAAGGAGCAACTGGCCGAAGCACTGCACGGGCTTACATTCCGCGGCTTGACCAGTGAAGTCACCATTCGTCCCGAGGATGGCCAGGGTCTCGAAAATCAGCTCTTTGGCGTTACTACATCGAGCGATGAATACGACTTCCGTATCCTTAAGGACATCATGATCGTGCCTGCGGATCTCGTCACTACACCGGCGGGTGAAAGCACACCGGAGTGGCTCACTACTCTCAATGCCGACCTGCTTGATGAAGTAGACTTCTACGGTGAAGGCAGCGGAGATACTCAGTAATGGGGGTAGACACTCTTCTGCTAGCACTTATTGATGGAGTGTCATATGCGGGGCTACTGTTTCTGGTAGCCCTTGGCCTGACCTTTATCTTTGGTGTAGTCCGTGTGCTGAACGTTGCGCACGGTAGTCTTTATGCGTTTGGCGGCTATAGTGCCGCCAGTATGGGGATCTGGTTCGCGCAGGGGTCAGGCTCAATCACACTGTCGATACTGGCGCTGATTCTTGGCGCCGGTATCGTCGGTGTCATCCTGGGCTATGGACTGATGCTGTTGCTACACCGGTTCCGTGACAGGGATCCCATCATTCAGCTACTGGTCACCTTTGGCGCTTTCATGGTGCTTGAAGATGTGCAGGTGATGATCTGGGGTACTCAGCCTTATTTTGTGTCCGATGTCATGTTCCAGATGGGAGACACCAGTCTGCTGGGCGTTGTGTTCATGAACTACCAGCTCTGGTTTATTCCGTCGGTTGCCTTTGGGGTTTATGTGCTTCTGCGCTGGTTCCTCAAGCATAGTCTCAAAGGCCGGCAGATCATCGCGGTGACCCATGATCGGGAAGTGGCGACGGCGTTGGGCGTGAACGCAGGCAGAATCGCTTCATTTACTTTCATTATTGGCGCCAGTCTGGGGGCTTTGGGCGGAGCACTGGCTTCTCCCACAACGTCACTAGTTCCTGGTGTCGGGGCAGACATGATCGTACTGTCATTCGCCGTTGTGGCAACAGCAGGTCTCGGGCAGATTTCGGGAGCGCTGATTGTGGCACTGATGATCGGTATTGCTCGATCCCTGAGTGTTTATTTCCTGCCCCAGTTCGAAGTGGTAATGCCTTATCTCATCATGATGGCCGTCCTGCTAATCCGGCCGCAGGGGCTATTTACTGTGGCAGAGGCGCGGAGGATCTGATGAAAAAGCGTTTACTAATAGCAGGCATTGTTTTTCTCGCTGTATTGGGGTTATCCGTCGGGTTCCCATGGATGCGGGTTCCGCTGATTATGGCAATGGTCTACGGCACCGCGGCACTGGGTGTGGTTGTGCTACTGCGGGCGGGACAGATTTCCTTCGGCCATGCCATGTACATGCTGATTTCGGGCTACACCGTGGCGTTTCTGAGCGAGGCCTTTCCGGGAACGGATGGCATTGTACTGGTCCTGGCCGGAACCGGCGTCAGTCTTGTAACCGGTATGGTTCTCGGGCTCTTTCTGGTGCGCTACCGCGGCATTTTCTTTGGCATGCTGAATCTGGCCATTTCCATGGTGATATTCACCATGGTCACCAAATTCTATGGTTTGACAGGAGGCTCTGATGGCATGCGGGTTCCCCGCCCCAGCCTGTTCGGCGCCGACATGGACAGGGCGGGATACGAAGCCACATTGCTGATCATTCTGCTGGTTCTCGCGGTCGTGCTGGTGTTTTCAGTGCAGCAGTTTTTCCGCTCATCTGCGGGTGAAGCCATGGCATCCATAAAAACCAATGAGGACAGGCTCGAATACCTCGGAGTTTCTGCCAAAAAACTGCTGTGGCAGGGATACGCACTGTCTGCGGGGCTTTGCGGTCTTGCGGGAGCGTTCTACGGACTGTCACAGGGTCTGGTAACACCTGAGGCGGGCTACTGGCTCAAGTCCGGCGAACTGGTATTCATTTCAATCCTGGGCGGGTCGGCCCATGCGATCGGTGTATTCGTTGCGGCGTTGCTGTTTGAGTTCGTCAAGATGTATGCATCGATTCTGGTGGGCGGATCCTGGCAACTCGTTCTCGGGGTGACCCTGATAGCCATTATCTACTTTCTGCCGGACGGCCTTACAAGCCTGCTCAGGAAGAAAGGACAGACCGCGGAGGTGCGCTCATGACGGCCTTGCTCGAAACTCAGGGCTTGTCCCTTTCATTCGGCGGAATAGTCGCCGCCGACAACATCGACTTCAGCCTCCAGGAAGGGGAACGGCTCGCAGTCATCGGCCAGAACGGCGCTGGCAAAACCACCTTCATAAATATCTGTACCGGGTTAATCAAGCCCGACAGCGGCAGCGTCATGTTTGACGGTAAGGTAATCACCGCCCGCTCTCCAAGGGATATAGTGCGCCGGGGCATGGCGCGGTCGTTTCAGATCCCCCAGCTTTTCATGGAGCACACGGTCAGGCAGTGCCTCGAGCTTTCCGGGGTGGCGCGCCAGCGAAAGTTGTCGCTGTTCACCAACCTTGGCAAGGCCAATGATGGACCCGGGGTTGACCATATCCTGGAACTTGTAGGTCTGCGCGAACGCCAGCACGAACTTTGTGACAGCCTGCCGGAAGGGCAGCGAAAGCTCCTGGATGTGGCGATGTCGCTGATGCTGCGGCCAAGGCTACTCATCATGGACGAGCCTACCAGCGGCGTTTCAACGGAAGAGAAGCATGATCTAATGGAAATCCTTATGGAGGCCCTGGAGGAGCAGAAGACCACTTCTATCTTCGTTGAGCATGATGTGGACATCGTTAAACGCTATGCCAGTCGCGTTGCGGCCTGGATCTCCGGAGCAGTGGCTGCGGATGGCGCTCCCGATACGGTCCTGGCTGACCCCACCATCCAGCGTGAAGTCCTGGGTATCTGACCGGAGAGTAACTATGCTGAAACTGGAAAATGTCAGTGCCCGCATCGATAACGTCGAGGTGCTGAGAAATATCTCTGTTGAACTTCCAGGCGGCTCCATCGTTGCCGTGGTCGGCCGCAACGGTGCCGGCAAGACAACACTGCTCAGGGCGATCATGGGTTTACTGCGTCTTGAGGAAGGTGACATTTCATTCGATGGACAGAGCCTGTTGAAGGTCAAGGCACACGAGCGCGTTCTGCTGGGCATCGGCTACGCACCCCAGGAACGGGTCATGTTTCCCTCAATGACCGTTGAGGAAAATCTCCGTTTTCCCTGTCAGATCGCCCGCTACAGCAAGGCACAGATTGATGAGCGCTTAAAGTTGACGCTGGAAATTGTGCCTCAGCTAGAAGAGCTTCTGCCTCGCTCGGGGGCGGCGCTGTCTGGCGGTCAGGGCAAAATGGCGGCTTTGGGCAGGGCGCTTATGGTGGGCTCACACATGGTGCTGCTTGATGAACCGTTTCAAGGACTTGCGCCTGCACTGGCGGCTCAGTACAGCGATGCGCTGCAACGTCTGCACGAGAAAATGCCCGATCTGTCTATTGTGATAACCGAATCAAACGCCGGCCTTCTGAAAGACATACCGGACAAGGTCATGTACATCGAGCGGGGCGCCCTGCTTCCCGAGCCGGCTGTGTCTGAATCAACCAACCAGTCTGCTGTTGGTGCCCAACTCTAAGAGGTATTTATGAAAAAACTGTTTATTGGTGGTAAATGGGTAGCGCCTGCGCAAGCAGACGGAATCCCCGTGTACTCTCCGGCAACCGGCGAATCCTACGACGAGATAGCCCGCGGCCAGGCGAGTGATATAGATTTGGCGATGAAGGCTGCGCGTGAGGCCATAAATGGGGTATGGGGCAAGACCACCGCCACCGAACGCGGACGCATCCTGATGAAGATCGGCGAGTCGGTGCTGGCTAACCAGGAGGAACTCGCGGGTATCGAGGCCAAAGACACTGGAAAACCCCTTGAACTCGCCCGCAAGGATATTCAGGCTCTGGCGCGCTATTTTGAATTCTACGGCAGCGCCGCGGACAAGGTACATGGGCAGGTCATTCCCTACATGGCCGGCTATTCGGTCAATATCGTGAGGGAACCGTTTGGCGTTGTGGGTCATATCATACCCTGGAATTACCCGGCCCAGATGTTCGGACGTACTGTCGCTCCGGCCCTGGCCATGGGTAATGCCTCGGTGGTCAAACCGGCTGAAGATGCCTGTATGACCTCCCTGCGCTTTGCGGAAATTGCCACTGACGCAGGCCTGCCGGCCGGCGCCCTCAACATTGTTACCGGTTACGGTCGCGAAGCAGGCGCCGCCCTGTCTGAGCATCCGGACATCAATATGATCACCTTTACCGGATCACCGCAGGTCGGCACCACCATCCAGGCAGCCGCGGCCCAGAATTATGTCAAATGCGTTCTCGAGCTGGGGGGCAAGTGCCCGCAACTGGTGTTCGAAGATGCAGACCTCGACAAAGCCATTCCTGTAATCGTCGGTGCTATCATCCAGAACGCTGGACAAACCTGCTCGGCGGGAAGCCGGGTGCTGATTCAGGAAGGTATCTATGACGAGGTCATGACCCGGGTTGCAGAACGTTTCCGCGAGCTTCGCGTCGGAGGTCCTGATAGCGCTCCGGATTGCGGGCCGATCATCACCCACGCCCAGTATGGGCGGGTGAAGCAATTTATTGCCGAGTGTGTCGACAGCGGTCTGCAGCCGGTGGCGGAAGGCTCATTTGCAGAGGGAGTAGTGGAAGGTGGCTACTACGTCAAACCCACTCTGTTCGGACCGGTGCCGCGAGATCACAAACTGGCGCGCGAGGAAGTCTTCGGTCCGGTTCTGGCAGCCATTCCGTTCAAGGATGAAGACGACGCCATCGCAGTGGCCAACGGCACGGACTATGGCCTGGTGGCCTCAGTCTGGACCGAGAACGGCGCGCGTCAGCACCGCATTGCCAATAGGCTCGAAGGCGGTCAAGTCTTTATCAACTGCTACGGTGCCGGCGGCGGTGTCGAACTACCGTTTGGCGGCGTTCGCAAGAGTGGCCACGGACGTGAAAAAGGCTTTCTCGCGTTGGACGAATTCAGTCACACCAAGACCATCGTCAACCATTACCAATAATAGCAACCCGGAGGTGGGCATGAAGACAAGATCCGCGGTACTCAGGGAAATGACCACGGCCACGCCCTACGCTCAGAGTAAACCGTTGATAATCGAGGAACTTACCCTGGAGCCACCGGGCCCCGGGGAAGTCATGGTGCGGATGATTGCAGCTGGTCTGTGCCACTCCGATCTCTCGGTCATCAGTGGCGTGCGGCCACGCCCGCTGCCAATGGCCTTGGGCCATGAAGCCAGCGCCGAGGTCGTTGAGGTTGGTGGCGGAGTCACGTCGCTGAAGAAGGGACAGAAAGTAGTGCTGGTGTTTGTGCCTAGCTGCGGTGCCTGTCTGCCATGCATGGAAGGACGCCCGGCTCTGTGTGAACCAGGCGCCGAAGCCAACGGCAAAGGCGAAATGCTCGCCGGAGGGTTTCGGCTGTCGGTGGACGGGAAGACGGTTAACCATCACTGCGGCGTTTCGGCGTTCGCCGACCATGCGGTTGTTTCCGCCAAATCCTGTGTGCCCATCCCTGACGATATCGATCCCGTTGACGCTGCCGTGTTTGGCTGCGCCGTTCTGACCGGCATGGGTGCGGTGGTGAATACTGGCAAGGTTTCCCCCGGCTCATCGGCGATGATTGTTGGCTTGGGGGGTGTAGGACTCAGCGCCTTGCTGGGGGCCCGAGCGTCGGGGGCGAACCCCCTCATTGCTGTGGATGTTCATCAGCACAAGCTCGACCTGGCTCTGGAGCTCGGTGCAACGGACGGGGTCAACGCCCGTGACGAAGATGCGGTGGCGCGAATCCGCGAGCTGACCCGGGGCGGTGTCGACTTTGCGTTTGAGTTCGCGGGCTCGGTGCCGGCAATGGAGCTGGCTTACGGTGCGACCCGCCGTGGCGGCACCACAGTGACTGCAGGCCTGCCAAGTCCGGAGGCTCGCTGGCCCCTTCAGCAAGTTAGTCTGACCGCAGAGGAGCGCACCATTAAGGGCAGCTACATCGGCTCCTGTATTCCAGGCCGGGATCTGCCCCGCTACCTTGGCCTGTACCGCAATGGTCGCCTGCCGATTGACAGGCTGATCGGAAAACGGCTGGCGCTTGAGAACATCAATGAAGGCTTTGATGGACTGGCATCTGGCAATAGCCTACGCGATCTGATTATTTTCTAGTCAACAATGACAAGGTTAATCCAATGAATTCATTAGCAGACAAAATTGCAATGGTAACTGGCGCCGCCAGTGGTTTTGGCGCCGGCATTGCCCGTCGTTACATTGAGGAAGGCGCCAAAGTCATCCTCGCTGACATGAACTATGAGGGCGCTGCCCAACTGGCGGAAGAACTCGGCGATAGGGCGCATGCGGTCAATTGCAACGTAACCTCAAGCAAGGACGTTCAGGCCGCTGTCGACGAATGTGTCCGTACCTTTGGTGTTCCGGACATCGTAGTCAATAATGCTGGTACCACTCACCGCAACCAACCCTTGCTGGATGTAGATGAGGCGACCTTCGACCGTGTCTTTGCAGTCAACGTGAAGTCCATCTTTCACATGATTCATGCCGTTGTGCCCCTGATGAGAGAGAGGAAAAATGGCGCCATCATCAACGTAGGCTCCGTTGCCGGCATCCGCCCCCGCCCCGGTCTGACCTGGTACAACGGCTCCAAAGGAGCGGTCAACCTATTGTCGAAGTCTCTTGCGGTCGAACTCGGTCCCGATGGCATCCGGGTCAACAACATCTGTCCGGTGATGGGCGAGACGGCACTGCTTGCGGATTTCATGGGGGTGCCGGACACACCCGAAAATCGCGCCCGGTTTATCAGCACCATTCCCCTTGGCAGGCTCTCGACCCCCGCGGATGTTGCCGCCGTTGCGGTATTCCTGGCAACTGACGAAGCAGCCTTCCTGAACGGTGTCGAACTACCCGTTGATGGCGGGCGGGTAGTCTGAGTCTCCGGCCGTGCTGCCCACATCAGGTCGGGTTCCCTGTTTGCCGATGGGCACTGGCGTGAAGCCTTCGTGGGCGGCTATGGCTTTGACCAGTTCCTGGCCAACGGTGGGCAGCGCTTCGAGTTCCCGAATGATCATGCTCCGCTCGCGCTGAGCCCAGTCCTCTTCAAGCTCCACAAGAGCGAGCTTCTGGGTGAGCTGGTAGCGCAAGGCAGTCGACTTGGGCAGTATGCCGATGCCCACGCCGGCCTCGATCATGCGACAGGCGGACTCGAAACCGAACACCTTGATGCGTAAGGGCAGTGTTTTGCCCAGGTCGCTGACCTGATCCTGAAGAAACTTCAGTAGTGTACTGCCCTCGTGGAGGCCGATATGTTGGTACTCCAGGGTCTGTTCAAAGCTGACGTGGCTGCAGACAGTCAGCGGGTGTCCCATGGGTGTGACTACGACTAGCCTGTCGTAACTGAAGGGAATCACTTCGAGGCCTTTTGATGCGATGGCCCCGGCAACCACGCCGAGGTCGGCGGCACCTTCCTGGACACCCCGGACGATGTCTCGCGTCATCTTTTCTTCCAGGTCAATCGTAATCCCCGGCCTGTCGGCAAGAAACCGGGATAGTACTTCGGGCATGAACTCAGTCACTGCAGTGGTGTTGGCGAAAATTCGCAGATGGCCCATGGCATCGTTGGTAAGATCCGAGAACTCGCTTTTAACATGCTCCACCTGGCGCAGGATCGCCCGGGCATGTCGTAACAGTTGTGTGCCCGCCGGGGTAAGTTTTACACCCTTGCGTTCGCGATAGAACAGGCGACTCCCAAGCTGTTCCTCCAGGGACTTAATGCGGGTGCTGGACGCGGCCGTGGACAGACAGGCACGGTTGGCACCGCCGGTCAGGCTTTCAGCCTCAGCTACATGGGTAAACAGGCGTAGATCGACAAGGTCAAAATGCATAACGCTTTCTCATTTTTCTATTTCAGGCAGGTGCCGTATGCAGCGTATCGTCAGAGAACCTCATTTGCTTGCACCTGTTCAGCTGAGCAGAACGCCACCTTTTGTAAAAGCGACTTCTCTAACTTTACCGTTGTGCTCATCCTGTAACCAAATATAAACATAGGGGTCACTGAATGTCCAAGCTGTCGCCAGCCCAGTGGATCGGAAAAACTGAAACCTGCAATGATGTGATTGAAAAAGCTCACGTCGACAAGATTGCCGCCACCCTGGGGACGCCGCGACCGGTTGCCGGAGAGCCGTTACCGATGTTGTGGCACTGGGCATTCTTTCAGGAGCCGGTGTCTGCGGAAGGGCTGGGGGAGGACGGACATCCGGCCCGAGGCGGCTTTCTGCCCCCCGCTGATAACAGAAATCGCATGTGGGCCGGCGGCCACCTGGACTTTTTACAACCTCTGCGTATCGGTGTTGAGGCTAATCGGACTACAACGATCGGCGCTGTTGAGGAAAAGCAGGGGCGCTCCGGCAGCCTGCTGTTTGTTACCGTAAACCACGAATACACACAGGCAGGCAAGCTTTGCGTCCGCGAGCAGCAGAACATTGTCTACCGCGAGCCTGCCGCACCCAAGGAATCGTCAGACTTTGTTGTGCCGGAGCCTGCCTGGTGCGAGCGCTTTGATCCGACGCCGGTGACCCTGTTCAGGTACTCCGCGGTTACCTTTAATGGTCATCGAATCCATTACGACCACCCCTATGCTACCGACGTCGAAGGCTACAGCGGACTGGTCGTGCACGGCCCTTTACAGGCCACACTGATGCTTCAGATGTTCCAGCAGCAATATCCCGGTCGCACACCCAAGGCGTATACCTACAGGGGCCTGAGACCACTTACCGCGGAAGAGCCATTCAACATCGCTGGCGCCGATATCGCGGCAGACCGAGCCCGATTGTGGACCTTTACCGATCGCGGTCCAGCCCACCATGCAGAAATCCAGTTTGAGGAAGCCTAATGTTTGATCCAGACCAGTATCAGGAAATTCGTGACGGAGTGAAAAGCCTCTGTGAAAAATTCGACGGTGCTTATTGGAGAGGCATTGACCAGCGGAAAGGGTTCCCCGAGGAATTTGTTACGGCGTTAACAGAGGCGGGCTGGCTGTCGGCCATGATCCCGACGGAATACGGTGGCTCGGGGCTGGGGCTGGCAGAGGCCTCGGTCATCCTGGAGGAAGTCAACCGGTGTGGCGGTAATTCCGGCACCGTCCATGGCCAGATGTACAACATGTTTACCCTGCTGCGACATGGCAGCGAGGCGCAGAAGTCAGAATACCTGCCCAGAATTGCCAGCGGCGAGCTTCGATTGCAGTCCATGGGGGTGACCGAGCCCACCACCGGCACCGACACCACGAAAATCAAAACCACAGCGGTTCGCCAGGGTGATCACTATGTGGTCAATGGCCAGAAGGTCTGGATTTCCCGGGTCCAGCATTCCGACCTGATGATCTTGTTGGCGCGCACTACGCCGTTGGCCGAGGTACAGCAAAAGTCCAAGGGGATGTCGATTTTTCTGGTGGACCTGCACGATGCCATCGGTAACGGCCTGAGCGTTCAGCCCATCAGTAACATGGTCAATCATGAAACCAACGAGCTGTTCTTCGACAACCTGAAAATTCCCGCAGAAAACCTGATCGGTGAGGAAGGGATGGGGTTTCGATACATCATGGATGGCCTTAACGCAGAACGTGCCCTGATCGCTGCGGAATGCATCGGTGACGGGCGTTGGTTTATCGAAAAAGCCCGTAATTACGCCAATGAACGTGAGGTGTTCGGCCGCCCCATTGGCAAAAACCAGGGCGTACAGTTTCCCATTGCCCAGGCCCATATCGAAATTGAGGCTGCCGACCTCATGCGCTGGCGCGCGTGCCAGGAATACGACAGCGGCAAGCCAGCGGGCGCCAGCGCCAATATGGCGAAATACCTGGCGGCGGAAGCTTCCTGGAAAGCGGCCAACGTATGCCTGCAGACCCACGGCGGCTTCGGATTTGCCTGTGAGTACGATGTAGAACGCAAATTCCGTGAGACACGCCTTTATCAAGTGGCACCGATCTCAACGAACCTGATTCTTTCCTACGTAGCTGAGCATATTCTTCAGCTGCCGCGGTCGTTCTAGGAGCTAGTGATGGCTGATGCAACCCGGACTCTTGCCGGATTTTTGGCAAATCTGATGTATGACGATATTCCTGCAAGCGTTGTTGACCGCTGTGAGGAACTCTTTCTGGACTGGCTGGGGTCGTCGCTGGCTGGCAAGGACTATCCTCCGATTCCGCTTTTTCAGAGTTTTGCCCGGCGCATGGGCCCCGGTGACGGTCACTGCGAAGTGCTGGTGGATCGAAGCTGTACCTCGCCCTGGTTCGCGGCGTTTGTCAACGCCGCATCATCTCATGTGATTGAGCAGGACGACCTCCACAACAGTTCGGTGCTCCACCCCGGCACGGTGGTGTTCCCGGCAGTCCTGGCCGCCGCCCAGGATCTGGACGCTTCCGGTCAGGATCTGATCCTGGCAGCGGTGGCCGGATACGAGGCGGGAATACGAATCGGTGAATTCCTGGGGCGCTCTCACTACACCATTTTTCACACTACCGGAACGGTTGGCACCCTGGCCGCGGCGGTCGCTGTAGGAAAGTTGCTCAAGTTCGACACCAACCAGTTCGTCAATGCGTTGGGAAGCGCGGGTACCCAGGCATCCGGTTTGTGGGAGTTCCTGCGTGACGCGGCCGACTCCAAACAGCTCCACACCGCAAAAGCCGCCGCGGACGGACTGCTGGCAGCGTATATGACTGAAGAAGGGCTCACCGGAGCAAGCCAGATTCTCGAGGGTCGTCAGGGTATGGCCGCCGGCATGTCAGACGATGCCGAGCCCGCGTTTCTGACGGACCGCCTCGGGGCTCGCTGGGCGCTAGCGGAAACGTCCTTCAAGTTTCACGCTTCCTGTCGTCACACGCATCCGTCAGCGGACGCACTGCTGGCACTGATGCAGGAACACGGTCTCGACAGCAGTGAGATCGAGTCCGTCACCGCAAAAGTGCACCAGGCCGCAATAGACGTGCTCGGGATGGTGAACGAGCCCACCACCATCCACCAGGCAAAGTTCTCCATGGGCACCGTACTGGGATTGATCGCTGTATACGGAAGCGCAGGCGTCCTCGATTTCCAGGACCGGGCATTGCAGAGCGAAGAGGTGGCACGCTTCCGCGCCCGGGTCAGTATGGCGCTGGATCCGGAAGTGGACAGTGCCTATCCAGGTAAATGGCTGGGGCGCATCGAGGTCGTCACAACCGATGGCCGACGGCTGAGCGCAGCAATAGACGACCCCAAAGGAGATCCGGGCAACCCGCTCTCCCGGGACGAACTGGAAGCAAAATTTCACCGACTGGTGGCCTTTTCACAAGCCGCCACGCAGGCCGAGGCGGATCAACTGGTCAGTTGGTCCTGGCGGCTACGGGATGCAAGCAGCGTCAGTATCCTGCTGCCCCCAGGCCACCGTCCGACTCCACCAACTGACAGGACGCGCACATGAGCAACAGCGAACTCCGTCCGCTGGACGGCATCACCGTGATCAGTCTCGAGCATGCGATTGCTGCCCCATTTTGCACACGCCAGTTGGCGGATCTTGGTGCCAGGGTTATCAAAATCGAACGCCCCGGCGTGGGGGATTTCGCCCGCGGTTACGACGAGCGGGTCCACGGTCTCTCCTCGCATTTTGTCTGGACCAACCGGTCCAAGGAAAGCCTCACTCTGGACGTCAAAGCTGAGCCAGCGAAGCCCATTCTTGACCAATTGCTGGAGGACGCCGATGTTCTCGTACAGAATCTGGCTCCGGGGGCGGCTGGTCGTTTGGGGCTCTCTTACGAGGCGCTCCATGAAAGGTTTCCAGGACTGATCGTTTGCGATATTTCCGGATATGGAGACAGCGGACCCTACCAGTACCGCAAGGCCTATGATTTGCTGATACAGAGCGAAGGCGGCTTTCTTTCCACGACCGGCACCCCCGGCCCCGAAGGGATGGCCAAGGCGGGCTGCTCGATCGCCGACATCTCAGCCGGCATGTATGCCTACACGAGCATTCTGTCCGCTCTCATGCTCCGCCAGAGATCAGGGGAAGGTTCCCACATTGATGTGTCGATGCTGGAGTGCCTCGTGGAATGGATGGGGTACCCGCTGTACTACGCCTACCAGGGCGCTGAACCGCCTCCCCGCGCCGGGGCGTCCCACGCTGCGATTTACCCCTACGGTCCGTTTACCGCGGGCGATGGCCGCCAGGTAATGCTTGGTCTGCAAAACGAGCGCGAGTGGCTGGCGTTCTGCAGCAAAGTGCTGGAAATTCCTGAACTGGTAGAAGATCCCCGCTTCGCCAAAAATCAGCTGCGCTCGGAGAACCGCGAAGATCTGCGAGACATTATCCAACAGTCGTTTGCATTCATGACCGCCGAGCAGGTAGCCGAGCGATTGGATAAGGCGGGAATCGCCAACGCCAGGGTTAACGACATGCACGACGTTTGGGCCCATCCGCAACTGAAGTCCCGGGATCATTGGCACACAGTCGGAAGTCCTGCGGGCGAGGTTTCGGCGCCACTGCCTCCGGGCCGGAGCAATGCCTATACTCCGGTGATAAATCCGGTGCCTGCTCTGGGTGAACACACCTCCAGCATTCTGGCCGAACTTGGCTATCACGAAGATCAGATTCAGGGGTTCAAAGATGATGGTGTCATCTGAAACTGGCGAGCACCAAAAAGAACTAAAAGCTTCCCTGTGCTCGATTCTTTTCGTGCCCGGGTCCCGGCTGGATCGTATACAGAAAGCCCTGAACAGCGGTGCTGACGCTGTCATAGTCGATCTCGAAGACGCAGTCGCCGAAACCGACAAGGTGGCGGCCAGAACTAGTGTAGACAGGTTTCTTGCGGACAACCCTCAGGTCAGGGTTCTGATCCGGATCAACGCTGCGGGAACTGAACATTTTGTACCTGACCTGGAAATGTGCAGTCGCCAGCCCGGCGTCGCCGGCATCATGTTGCCGAAATCAGAAGATGTCCATGCTTTGGCGAAGGTGGCCGATTGCGGAAAGCCGGTGTGGCCATTAGTGGAAACCGCCAAGGGAGTGCTCGAAATACCGCAACTGATCCGATGCCCAGGGGTTGTGCGCATGAGCTTTGGAGCCCTGGACCTGTGTGCTGAACTCGATCTCAAGCCGCAGAGCAAGGGCGCGGTGAAGGTCCTCGATCACTGCCGTTGCCAGCTCGTGCTGAACTCCTGTTCGACTGGTCTGGAGCCGCCAGTGGAAAGTGTGTACCCGGACATCAACAATGCCGAAGCAGTTGAACAGGCCGCCCGCCATGCCCGGCAAATGGGACTCACCGGAATGCTCTGCATACATCCGCGGCAACTGGAGCCAGTACATCGCGCCTTCGAGCCGGATACCAAGGACGTGGAATGGGCACGACGAGTGATCGACAAGGTCACTGACAGTGAAGCGGCGTTTACCCTGGACGACCAAATGATTGACGCGCCGGTTATCGCGAGGGCCAGAAAAATCCTTGCCGCTTTTGAAAACCATACTCGCTCCAAGAGCTGATCAGGAGGATTTCTGCCAGAACCCGACGGGATCAGCACGAAACCCTGCCTGAACGCTCTGAAAGCGCTGCCTGCTCAGCTTTGCCCGCGGTAATAGAACTTCTGGATACTGGAGAAGTCCAGCCCGCCGTTACCCTCATTGGCATGGAGCGCAAACAGGTTACGGGCCAATGATCCCATGGGAATGGGAGCCTGATTCTTAACGGCATTGTCGAAGGCCAGCCCCAGGTCCTTGTTCATCAGGTTCACCAGGAAGCCGCCCTCATAGTCACGGGACGCCGGCACACCCTCCATGACCCCCGGCCAGGGGTTGTAGACATTCAGCGCCCAGTTGCCACCGGAACTCTGCTTCATGATCTCCGACAGCACCGCAGGGTCCAGACCGTTCTTTACACCCAGCGCCAATGCTTCGCTGGTACCGCTCATAAGGATGGCCAGCAGCATGTTGTTGCAGATCTTGGCAACTTGCCCGGAACCGTGGGGGCCAGCGTGGAAGATGTTCTTGCCCATGCCTTCAAGAATGGGTTTGGTGCGCTCGAATGCATCCGCCTCACCACCGCAGATAAAGGTCAGCGTGCCTGCCTTGGCGCCACCAACACCACCTGAGACCGGTGCATCCATAAACGTGATACCGGCCGCCACGGCTGCTTCGGCTACACCTTTCGCGGTTTCCGGCGCAATGGTGGAGGAATCGATCACCAGCGTTGTGGATGGCAAGTTTTTCAACAGCCCGTTGTCACCGAGGTAAACCGCTTCCACGTGCTGGCCCGCCGGTAGCATGGAAATCACCACCTCGGCACCTTCCACCGCTTCCTGGATCGTCGCCGCGGATTTCGCGCCTTCGCTGGTGAGTGCCTTGACCGCCTCGGAAGACAGATCAAACACCGTCAGGTCGTGGCCTGCCTTGACGAGGTTAGCGGCCATGGGACCACCCATGTTGCCAAGACCGATAAACGTGATAGTCGCCATATTGTTGTTCTCCATTTTTGATCAGTGTTGGTCTGTTCGGTTTTGTTCAGGGCTCGATAAAGAACCGGTCGATCCACTCCGGGTCCACGCTTTTCAATGTCGGGAAATGCCAGCGTGGCTTCAGGTCCTTGTCGATCAACAGTGCCCGGACGCCCTCGGCAAATTCACCCATTTTCAGGCAGCGTTTCGATATTTGAAGTTCCTTGTCGAAAACCTGGGACAGACTGTCATGCAAGGTGTCGTGATAGTGTTGCCAGGTCAGAGTCAGAGAAGCTGGCGACGCCGCAGCAACCGTCTTGACCGCCTTGATCAACCAGGGATCTTCGCCGGCGTACTGGCCCAGGTTGTCCACCACTTCCACCAGCGAATCGCCGTCGGTAAGGGCCTGGACCACATCGAAGTGCTCGCGTACCACGGACTGTGGCATTGCTTCGCGGGAGCCCGCTTCAAACCTACGCAACACTTTGCTGACAGCGGCATGGGCGCCACCCTCAAGGCCGGCAAAGCCAGACTGCTGCAGGGCCTGTTTGACCTCCTCACGCATATCGTGGCAAATAAACCTGTCTGCCAACCCGGTAAACAGCGCATCAGCGCCGTTCATCCGCGCCCCGGTCAACCCCAGGAACAAACCGATCCGGCCCGGCATTTTGTTGAGGAACCAACCGGCGCCCACATCCGGGTAAAGGCCGATACTCACTTCCGGCATCGCAACACGTGAATGCTCCGTGACCACACGATGGGAACCGCCGGACATCAGGCCGATGCCGCCGCCCATCACCACGCCATTGCCCCAGACAATTAAAGGCTTGGGATAGGTGTGAATCTGGTAGTCCAGCTCGTATTCGTCGGTAAAGAATCTGTCCCCTTCACTGACGGCACGACTGTCGGAGCGCGGCTCTGTCATGTCGCGATACAGCGCCACAATATCTCCGCCTGCGCACAGGGCTTTGTCGCCCTCGCCTTCCAGCCACACGGCGCCGATCGTGTCGTCGGCAGCCCACTGGTCCAGCTTTGCCTTCAACAGGTGAATCATCTCCAGCGACAGTGCGTTCATGGCACGTGGCGCGTTCAGTCGTGCCACACCAATTCGGCTGCCGCCTGCGGCCTCCAATTCCTCAAAAATGACTACTTGATCGCTCATACCATTTACTCAGTAATCTGGCTTGGTTATCGGTGCTATTTATCGATGCTTTCTACCGGTTCTTCCATTCCGGTGTGCGCTTTTCAAGGAACGCATTCACCCCTTCGCGCTGGTCTTCGGTGCTGAACAGTTCGATAAACAGCTCCCGCTCCATTCTCCAGCCGTCGTCGTGGCTGCGACCATCACGGGCACTCATCACCAGGGTCTTGCAGCGGGCAACGGACGACGGGCTCTGCTTGCCGGCCATCTCCGCCAGCTCCAGCGCCTTGTCGAGGGCTGCGCCCTGCGGCACCACTTCCTCCACCAGCCCGATGCTCAGGGCCTTGTCGGCCTTGATACGCTCACCACACAGGATCATGCGCTTGGCCCAGCCTTCGCCGACCAGCCAGGGCAGGTTCTGGGTGCCACCGGCACAGGGCAACAGGCCAACGGTGGCCTCTGGCAATGCCATCTGGGCATGCTCCTCGGCAATCCGGATGTCACAGGCCAGGGCACACTCCAGGCCACCCCCCATGGCATAGCCGTTCACGGCCGCAATTGACACGCCACGGAAGCGAACCAGAGCATCGAATGCCTGGCCAAACGCCTGCGCCATGACACTGGCGTTACCAATGTCGCCATCGGCGAAGGCCTTGAGGTCGGCACCGGCGGAGAAAAACTTTTCGCCCTGGCCAGTGACCACCAGCGCAAAGATATTGCGATCGGCGTTGAGCGCCTCAATCGTCTCTTCCAGCGCTTTCAAAGAAGCCTTGGTCCAGGTATTGGCCGGTGGATTGTTAATGGTGATGATCGCGGTGTGACCGCGTTTTTCCAGCTGAATCAGTTCGCTCATGTGAATTCTCGCCTTTTGTTAGTTGGCAGAAGCGTTTATTGGATAGCTTCAGCGACACCAGGCTCCAGTAGCCGGCGGGCTACGATCAGCCGCATGATTTCGTTGGTGCCTTCCAGAATCTGATGCACCCGCAAGTCGCGTACGTAGCGCTCCAGCGGATACTCGCGGATATAGCCGTAACCACCGTGGAGCTGAAGTGCTTCGTTGCACACCTCGAAACACGCATCGGTGGCGAAGCGTTTGGCCATGGCGCAATGCAGCGTGGCTTCGGTATCGCCCTGATCCAGCCGGTAGGCTGCCAGGCGAACCATCTGCCGTGCGGCTACCAGGTTGGTTGCCATGTCCGCCAGCTTGAACTGCAATGCCTGGAAGCCCGCCAGGGCCTGCCCGAACTGCTCGCGCTCGTGCATGTAATTGCGGGCACGCAGCAGCGCCGCCTGGGCACCCCCCATGGAGCAGGTGGCAATGTTCAGGCGCCCGCCGTCCAGGCCTTTCATGGCGATCATGAAGCCCTGGCCTTCTTCACCCAGCCGGTTATTCGCCGGCACGCGCACGTTCTCGAAGGTAATCTGGCGGGTGGGCTGGCTGTTCCAACCCATTTTTTCCTCGGCCTTGCCGTAGTGGATACCGTCGCTGTCAGCGGGCACCACAAAGGCGCTGATCCCTTTTGGGCCACTGCCGGGTTCGCCGGTACGAGCCATCACTACCAGCATCTGAGTAGCGCCGGCGCCGGAAATAAACACCTTGCTGCCATTCAGCAGGTAGCTGTCGCCGTCCCGTGTGGCCTTGGTGCGCAGATTACCGGCGTCAGAGCCGGCACCCGGTTCCGTCAGGCAGTAGGAACCCAACCATTCACCACTGGCCATTTTCGGGGCGATCTGTTTCTGGATATCGGCATTGCCAAACTGCGCCACCATCCAGGTCGCCATGTTGTGGATGGTGATGTAGGCGGCCGTGGAAGGACAGGCAGCCGCCAGCTCTTCCACGATCACGCTGGTATCCAGCCGCGACAGCCCCATGCCGCCCTGGGCTTCCGGTGTATAGATCCCGCAAAAGCCCATTTCGCCGGCTTCGCGGATCACTTCCACCGGAAACACATGCTCGGCATCCCATTTGGCAGCGTGAGGCGCCATGGCCTTCTCCGCGAAGGCCCTGGCGGCCTCCCGGAAGGCCAACTGATCTTCAGTCAGATCAAAGTTCATGGGCTCCCCTTACCGCATGCGGATGGAGAAGTTGGTTTCAGCCACCGCATCGCTGCTGAACCAGCGACAGGTAATGGTCTTGGTCTCGGTGTAAAACTTCACCGCCTGCTTGCCGTAGGCGTGCTGGTCACCGTAGAAGGAGCCTTTCCAGCCAGTGAAGGAGAAGAACGGCAGGGGCACCGGAATGGGCACGTTGATACCCACCTGACCCACTTCGATCTCATGCTGGTAGCGACGTGCTGCACCACCGGAGCTGGTGAAGATGGAAGTACCGTTACCGTAAGGGCTGTCGTTGACCAGGTTGATGGCATCTTCCAGGGTGTCCACTTCCATGCAGGCCAGCACCGGGCCAAAGATCTCTTCCTTGTAAACATCCATCTCCGGCTTGACCCCGGCGAACAGCGTCGGCCCTACCCAGTTGCCGTCAGGCAGACCATCAACGGTGCAGTTGCGGCCATCCAGCAGCAGCTTGGCGCCTTCTTCCTCACCGCGGGTAATCAGCGATTCCACGCGCTGCTTCGCCTGCTTGCTGATAATCGGCCCATAATTGGCTCCCTTGTCGTTCCAGGCACCGGGTCTGACCGCAGCCAGGGCTTCCTTCACTTCCGGAATCCACTCCTGGGCCTCGCCCACGAACACCGCCACGGAAATCGCCATGCAACGCTGGCCGGCAGCACCAACCGATGCGCCTACCAGAGCTTTGACCACCTGATTCTTGTCCGCGTCCGGCAGGATCACCATGTGGTTCTTGGCGCCGGCGAAACTCTGCACACGCTTCATGTTACGGGTGCCGGTTTCGTAGATGTAACGGCCCACCGGTACGGAGCCAACGAAGGACACAGCCTTGATGGCCGGATCGGTCAGCAGCACATCTACCTGTTCTTTACCGCCGTGGACAACCTGCAACACACCCTTGGGGGCGCCTGCTTCTTCAAACAGCTCCGCCAGACGCATCGGGGTCAGCGGGTCCTGCTCGGACGGCTTGAGAATGAAGGTGTTACCGGAGGCAATGGCCATCGGGAACATCCACAGCGGGATCATGGCCGGGAAGTTGAACGGCGTGATACCGGCACAGACACCCAGCGGCTGGGTGTAGGAATAGGTGTCGATCTCGCGGGCCACGTTCTCAACGGTTTCGCCCATCATCAGTGAGGGGATGTTGGCTGCGTGTTCCACAACCTCGATACCACGCCATACGTCGCCTTTGGCATCCTCGAAGGTTTTGCCGGTTTCGCTGGACAGGATCTCGGCGATTTCATCATGGTGTTCTTTCAGCAGGGCCTGGTAACGCATCATCACCCGGGCGCGCTCGGAGACCGGGACCTCTTTCCAGGTCTTGAACACTTCACCTGCGTTGTCGATAGCGCGACGCATCTCGGCGTCGGTGGTGCAGGGTGCACGGGCAATCACTTCATTGGTAGCTGGGTCAGTAACGTCAATCCACTGCTCAGTCTGGCTTTGGACGAACTCACCACCGATATAAAGGGGTACGTTTTTCATAGCAATATTCCCTGTCATTGTTGTAGGTCTTTGGGCCTGTGCCCTATGGTTGTCATCGATCCTAGCACAGCCTTCTGCCGCTTAATGATTGACTAAGTTTCGACCATGATGGACTATCTTTCGAAATCATCATTAAAGAGGCGCCTACGATGACCAAAACATCACAGTGGCCCGTACCGCCGGACAGCATTCGTTATGTCATCCCTGACCCGGTCATACGCGGCCTGTCACGACATCCGCTGACCCGCGACCTGTACCCGCTCGCCTTCGGTCACTATCGCCGCGCCGCAGGCCACCACATGCACCGGGAGCACCACAATGACGATCTTTTGATCCATTGCACCGAGGGGGAAGCCTACCTGAGTGTCGAGGACGAACCCTGCCTGATCCGGGCGGGCGACCTGGTGCTGATACCGGCCGGGGCCGCCCACCGATACACCGCCGCACCGGAGAACCCATGGACAATTCATTGGGTGCACTATGCAGGCCCATTGGCGGAACACTTTCGGGAACACATGGGATTTACCGACGGCACCTATGTTCAGCACATCGGTCGGCAACCCCGATTGCTGGTGGACTTCAACGGCCTGCTTTCGGTACGGCAAACCGGTTTCCGCACCCCCGGCCTGGTGCACGTGGCCAACCGGCTACGCCAGTTGCTGGCGGCCGTTCCGCTGAGTGTCGGCGAGGCCGGCCAGGCGCAGCAGCCAGACCTGGACATCATTCATAACTTCATGCGCGAGCATCTGGATGAGCGCATCACGCTCAATCAACTGGCGGACCTGACAGGGCTCTCACCCGCGCACTTTGCCACCCGCTACCGGGCCCTGACCGGCGTCTCCCCGATCCAGCACTTCCTGCACCTGAAAGTGGAACAGGCCTGCCAGTTGCTGGACACCACGGATCATTCCTTTACCCAGATCAGCAGCCTTCTGGGCTATGACGACAACTACTATTTTTCGCGACTGTTCAAGAAGGTCATGGGCCAATCCCCCACCGACTACCGCCACACCCATCGCCATTAACGCTTCATGATATTCCTTTCATAAAAAGGGCTTGCGGTTGAAAAACTGACTCACACCCGGACTTACTGCGTACAGGTTTGAACATTTACCGACAAAGAAGGAACACGGACCATGGCGAATGCGAAAGGCTACGCAGCCGTATCAGCCGACTCCGAGCTGACCCCCATCAGCTTTGAACGGCGTGAACCGCGCCCGGACGATGTCTCCATCGAGATTGACTATTGCGGGGTCTGCCACACCGATATCCACTTTGCCGAGAATGATTGGGGTGCTACCCAGTTCCCGGTGGTTCCGGGACACGAGATTATTGGCCGTGTCACCGCCGTCGGCTCCGACGTGACCGACTACAAGGTGGGCGATACGGTGGGCGTAGGCTGCATGGTGGACTCGTGCCGCACCTGTTCCGCCTGCGAAACCGGTCTTGAACAGTATTGTCAGGAAGGCATGACTGCTACCTACAATGGTGAAGACCGTTATGACGGCTCCATCACCTATGGCGGCTATTCCGACAGGGTTATCGTCAGCGAGCGCTTTGTGGTGAAGGTTCCGGAAAAGCTGGACCCGGTCTCCGCCGCCCCCATTCTCTGCGCTGGCATTACCACCTACTCCCCCCTACGCCACTACGGCGTGCGAGCCGGCCACAAGGTGGGCGTGATCGGCATGGGCGGCCTCGGCCACATGGGCGTGAAATTCGCCAAGGCCCTGGGCGCGGAAGTAACCATCTTCACCCGTTCCGAGAGCAAGGTGGCTGAAGCGAAGCAGCAGGGCGCCGACCATGTCGTCGTCTCCACCGACGACCGTCAGATGGAAGCGGCCGCCGAGTCCTTCGACTTCATGCTGGACACCGTGCCGGTTCAGCATGACCTGAACCCATACCTGAACTGCCTGACCTTCGACGGCACCCACATCCTCGTGGGCCTGCTGGAACCGGTCGCCCCACCCCTGGAAGCCGGTGACCTGGTGTTCAAGCGCCGCGTATTAGCAGGTTCTCTCATCGGAGGCATGCCTGAAACCCAGGAAGTGCTGGACTTCTGTGCCGATCATGGCATCACCTGCGACGTGGAAATGCTCGACATCAGAAACATCAATGAAGCCTACGAGCGCATGAAGAAAGGCGATGTGAAGTACCGTTTTGTGATCGACATGAAGACACTGAAAGCCGCTTAACCCAAAGGCGAGCCGCCAGTCGCGCTTCAATCGCACTGGCGGCGTCATCATGGCTGTTTCTGTACCATGAAACGACACACAAAGCTTACTGACCGTAACGTCCCAGTGACGTACCCTGTAACACTGCGAAAATCCGTCACCAGGGATGCCTATGGGGTTTACCGTTCACCTGCCGACTTTGCTGCTGTTATCGGTCGCGATCAATCTATTGATCGGCGGGTTGCTATGGGCCATTTTCAAGCTTCGTTCCCGCCAGCATTGTTTCCGGTTGTGGGCGCTGGCGTGCATGGCTTTTGCGGCAGGCACCCTGATTGCAGGCGCGCGCGCCCTTATCGATGCGCCCTGGATCACCGTTTTTCTGGCCCACGTATTTCTCGGCTTTTCGCCTTTTCTGGTCTTGGCCGGCCTGCAGCGTTTCTCCGGCAGAGCATCGCGTAAAACCCGCCGGTTCCGCCAGGTCCTGCGTTTCTCCGCAGCAAGCTATTTGCTCATTCTTCTGCTCTCCTTCCAAGGCGACCCGCTGAATGCTCGCCTGCTAACTGCCCTCTTCTCTGCCGCCATTTTCAGCTTTGCGGTCTACACTCTGTCGAAACTGGACACCACGCCGTCACTGCCTGTCAGGATTCTGAAGGTGCTGTTTACGGTACATGGGATATTGATGATGTCCCAGGCACTGGTGATCGGTGTGGATTGGCTGGGTCTGAACCAGACCAACACCGGTTTCCTGCTGCGCCTAATCCTCATCAACCATATCCTGCTGGCCACCGCAACGGCCCTGGCACTTCCGTTGCTGGCCTTTACCCAGTCCGAACAGCGCCTACGCATTATGGCTGAACGGGATGGCCTAACCGGACTCTTTAATCGCCGGTCTCTGTTCCGGGAGGGAATACGGGCCTTTGATAAGGCAGCGCAGTCCCAGGCACAGCTGGCCGTTCTGATGATGGACCTGGATCACTTCAAACAGGTCAACGACCGCTGGGGCCACGCAGCCGGAGATGAAGCCCTCCGTCTGGTCGGCCGCACACTGAGACACGAATTGAGGGATGACGATATCATTGGCCGGGTCGGAGGAGAGGAATTTGCGGCGGTCCTTCGTATCACCGGTGATGACGACGTGCGCATCATCACCCACCGCCTGCTGGAAGCCATCGCCACCAACGGCCAGGAAATACAGGGTTTACCGCTGTACATCTCTGCCAGCATTGGGGGGGTCGAAAAGGCCGACCACCACAAAACCTTCGCAGATATGATGATCGAAGCTGACTCGGCGCTATACAATGCGAAAAACAAGGGACGAAACCGGGTAGAATTTGGACAGTTAACCCCGGAGACCACAACTCCCTGAGCGGCCCGACAACAACAATCCTCAGGAGGCTATGTGACGCAACCGCCGGTATACACCGAATCCAATGGTGCTGTGCTGACCATCATTCTGGCCCGCCCCGAAAAACGAAACGCCGTTGACCGCGAAACGGCCAACGCCCTACACGAAGCGTTCACGGATTTTGAAGCCGATGACAATCTCAAGGTGGCTGTGCTCTGGGGCAACGGCGGCAACTTTTGCGCTGGCGCTGACCTGGAAGTCGTCGGCGACCCGGAGCGTCGCAACGAGATAGAGGCGACTGGAACAGCACCAGGCCCTATGGGCCCCTCCCGCATGGATCTCTCCAAACCCGTGATTGCTGCCGTATCCGGTTATGCGGTAGCGGGCGGCCTGGAGCTGGCCCTGCTGTGCGATATGAGGGTGGTCGAGGCATCCGCCACCTTTGGCGTATTCTGCCGCCGGTGGGGAGTCCCGCTGATTGATGGCGGCACCGTGCGCCTGCCTCGCATTATCGGCCACGGCAATGCGATGGACATGATCCTGACCGGACGACCGGTTGGCGCCGACGAAGCCAAAACCATGGGGCTGGCAAACCGGGTTGTGCCCGACGGACAGGCTCGTTTCGCCGCCGAGGCCCTGGCGGCAGACATCGCCGGATTCCCTCAGAAATGCCTGCGCGCCGACCGACATTCCGCCATTCATCAGTGGGATCTAAAATTGTCCAAGGCATTGGCTGCTGAAGGAGCTGGCGGTTATCCTGTGGTGTTTGAAGAAGCCATTAAAGGCGCCGGCCGATTTACTGGCGGCGCCGGACGCCATGGCTCTTTTCGCGAGCCCAACGAACCCGAACCCAGCGAGCCTAAATGAGACTGGTCTGTATATCGGATACCCACAGTATGCATCGTCAGGTTCCCGTACCCGACGGCGACGTGCTGATCCACGCCGGCGACTGTCTGGGAGTGGGCACCCTTGAGGAACTCGAGGACCTGGACAACTGGTTTTCCGAACAGCCCCACCGCCACAAGATCCTGATTGCCGGCAACCACGACTGGTGCCTGCAGGATGAGCCTGCGGACGCCGAAGCACTGATCAGGAACGCCGTTTACCTTCGGGACAGAAGTATCGACATCGAAGGACTAAAATTCTGGGGCAGCCCCTGGACACCCATCTTTTTCGACTGGGCATTCAACCTCGAACGTGGAACCGCCATTGCGGAGCGCTGGGCGCAGATACCGTCGGACACTGACGTTCTTATCACCCATGGTCCGCCAGCAGGCATCCTCGATCAGGTGAACGAGTCACTGGCGGTAGGCTGTGGCGATCTGGCCTGGGAGTTGGAGCGGCTCACGCTCAAACTTCACATCTTCGGGCATATCCACGAAAGCTATGGCCAGCAGACTCTGAATGACTGTCGGTATATCAACGCCAGCACCTGCACCGGCCAGTACAAGCCGCTGAACCCCCCGATTGTCGTGGATATCTGACGCCCAGCCATGCCCCTCGCATCAGACCAGCAGACTCACACTCCCGGCACCGCGGACCTGGACAATCCGCTGTACTATCTCGAGAACTTCGAGACGGTGGTGCGCTGGGTACGGCACTATCACAGCGATTTGCTGACGGCCGATGAAGTCGGGCGCATAGACAACCTGCTGACACTGGACCAGCCCGCAAGGGCGCTGTTGGCTCGCATGGTCATGCGTACCGGCGAACTGTTTCGTGCTGAGAAGCTCCGCTATCCAGAGCTTGGAGCCCCGGTGGCCGAAGCCACCGACACCCTGCTGAACGCCGGATGGATCAACGACACCCCGGAACTCCCCCTTGCCGACCTCTTTCGCCTGTATACCCTCGGCGAACTGCGACCCGCATTGGCCGACAGGATCACCGCCGCCGGACTGCAGACGGGGGCAAGCAAAGCTGTACTCAAGGAAACCCTGCTGCCACTGCACCCCGACCCCGCACCGGTCGGGCGTTGGCTACCAGGCGTATCCACACAGGTTATCCAGTTACAGAACATGGCCCTGTTCGACCGCCTGCGGCTGATGTTTTTCGGCAACCTGCGCCAGAGCTGGTCCGATTTCGTACTGGTGGAGCTGGGCCACCAGCAGTATGAACAGGTACCGCTTTCTGCCGAGTCCCGGGCTTTTGACGAACGTGACGACGTGGATCGCTACCTGGTGATGCACCACTGCCGTGAACGCCTGGATCAGGGCGAGGCCCCAGAAACCGTATGGCATGACATCCCCACGGCCAATGAAAACGCCTGGCTGGAAAGCCGGCGCGGCCGCTTGCTGTTCGAACTGGGCAAGCTGGCGGAGCGCGGCGGTAACACAGAGCTGGCGTTGAAGGCCTATCGCCTCAGTGGACACCGCGAATCACGGCTGCGCCAGCTGCGCCTTCTGGAACGGCTGAAGCAACACCACGAGGCCTGGAAAATTGCCCAGGCCGCCACCGCCGAACCCAGGTTTGGCGCTGAGGAACGCGGACTCGAACGCATCCTGACGCGGTTGGCGAAAAAACTGGGAGAGGCACTACCCCAGCAAAGCGAACGCCCGCAACTGACGGCGTTCACCCTGGAACTGGACAATCCGGACGGCCACTCGGTGGAATGGGCGGCCATGCAACACCTGAGCGAACCCGACACACCCGTTGCCTATGTGGAAAACACCCTCATCAATGGCCTGTTTGGCCTGCTCTGCTGGTCTGCCCTGTTCGAACCTTTACCCGGCGCATTCTTCCATCCCTTTCACACCGGGCCGGTGGACCTGTACCGGGAGGATTTTGTGGAACGTCGGCAAGCGCTGTTTGACAACTGCCTCAGCACGCTGGCCTCTGACGACTACAAAACCCGAATCCGCGATACCTGGCAGCAAAAAAACGGCATCGCGTCGCCATTCGTGATTTGGCCGATACTCTCGGAGGAAATGCTCGAAATAGCGTTGGCGTGCATACCAGCCCAACACCTGGAGCGGATGTTCCGGCGCCTGCTGGGCAACCTGCGTGAACACCGCAGCGGCTTTCCGGACCTGATCCGCTTTCGGCCCAGCCACAACGATCCGAACCGGCGCTATGAGATGATCGAAGTCAAAGGCCCTGGCGATCGCCTGCAGGATCATCAGACCCGGTGGCTGGAGTTCTGCGTTGACCACGGCATTCCCGTCTCCGTCTGTTATGTGCGCTGGACCGACCAATGACCGGCCTCAACGTTGCGGTACGAACGCTGTGTGAATTCGCCGCCCGCAAGGGCGATCTGGACCTGCGCTACACCCCGGCGCCCACGTCGGAAGAAGGCATTGCCGGCCACGGTGCAGTGCAGGCCCGTCGCGGCCCGAGGTATCAAAGCGAAGTGGCCCTGGCCGGCCAATGCGGCAAACTGATGGTCAGTGGGCGAGCCGACGGTTACGACCCGATCGCCGGCCGTCTGGAGGAAATCAAGACACACCGCGGTGACCTGTCCCGGGTACGGGAAGCCCAGCGCAATCTACACCGTGCACAATTGCGGGCCTACGGAGCGTTACTGTGTCAACAGGAAAATCTGAGCCAGATCGATCTCGCCCTGATCTACTACGATGTCGGCAAGGACAAGGAAACCCCCATCACCGAAACGGCCCTCGCAGAGGACCTGTGGCAGGAGCTGGAACACCTCTGTGAACACTACAGCGATTGGGCTCAACAGGAGGCCGATCACCGGCATGAGCGGGATCTGGCCCTGAAAAACCTGACATTTCCCTTCCCGGACTTCCGGCCACAGCAGCGCGCCCTGGCGGAAACCGTCTACAGGAACAACGTCCGCCAACAGACCTTGCTACTGGAAGCACCCACCGGCCTCGGCAAGACGCTTGGCACCCTTTTCCCGGCCCTGATGGCGATGCCCACGGCCAGACAGGACCGCCTGTTCTACCTGACCAGCCGCAATACCGCCCGGCAACTGGCCGTCGATGCCGTTCACCTGTTGCGGGAAAAGCAACCCGGCCCATTGCCCCTGCGAACCCTGGAACTGGTCGCCAAGGATCATGCCTGCGAGCATCCGGACAAAGCGTGCCATGGGGACGACTGCCCGCTGGCGAAGGGCTTCTTCGACCGGCTACCGGCGGCCCGCAAGGACGCTGCCAATCACACCGGCGCCCTGACCCAGGCGGTACTGGCAGACATCGCCCGCCAACACGGTATCTGCCCTTATTTCCTGGCGCAGGAAATGGCCCGCTGGTGCGATGTGGTGGTGGCCGACGTAAACCGGATGTTCGATCAGTCCGCCCTGCTCCACGCTCTGGTTCAGCAGAACGACTGGAAGGCCAGCCTGCTGGTCGACGAGGCCCACAATCTGGTGGACCGCGCCCGTGGCATGTATTCCGTGGAGCTGAGCCAGGCACATCTGCTGCGGGTGCGAAAACAGGCACCCAAGGCTTTGAAATCAAAACTCGATGGCGTGTCCCGGGCCTGGCAATCGGTGATCCGCGACCATTGCCCCGACATCAGCCGCGAGCCGGTGATACTGGACAATCTCCCGGGTTCACTGACGGGTGCTCTGAATCGACTGGTCTCCGCCATTACCGACTACCTGGCGGACCATCCGCCGGACCTTGCCCTGCAGGAACTGATGTTCGAGAGCCTCGCCTTTACCAAACTGGCGGAGGTGTTTGGCGACCATTCCCTATGCGAGCTGATCAGGCCGGCGCGGGGAAAGGCCAGACTCACCCTCCAGAACCTGATCCCGGCGGACTTCCTGGCCCCGCGCTTCGAGGCGGCCGACAGCACGCTGCTGTTCTCCGCGACTCTGTCGCCTGGTGTCTATTACCGGGACCTGCTGGGCATGCCGGAGGACACCTGCTTCCGCTCCCTGCCTGGCCCCTTTACACGCGATCAGCTTGAGGTGAATTTCACCCCGGACATCAGTACCCGGCAGCCGGATCGGGAACGGTCGCTGACGCCCATCGCGGAACTGATCTATCGGCAATACCAGCAGCGGCCCGGCAACTACCTGGCGTTTTTCAGCAGTTTTTCCTATCTCAACCGGGTACAGGACACTCTTCTGCAACAGGCGCCCGACCTGCCGCTTCGAGCTCAGCGCCCCGGCATGTCCACCGATGAGCGCACTGCGTTCCTCAAGGCCTTCCATGAGAACAATACCGGCGTCGCACTGGCCGTACTCGGAGGTGTGTTCAGTGAAGGCATCGACCTGCCCGGCGACCGCCTCATCGGCGCTTTCGTGGCGACGCTCGGCCTGCCGCCCTTCGACAATTGGCATGAAATCCTGCGCCAGCGTCTCGAGCAACGCTTCGGTGCCGGCCACGCCTACACCTACCTGATTCCCGGCCTGCAGAAAGTCGCCCAGGCCGCCGGCCGGGTTATCCGCACGCCGGAGGACACCGGCGTGATCTGGCTGATCGATGACCGCTTCCTGCAGCCAAACATACGTTCTCTGCTTCCCGGCTGGTGGGCCTGACCCAGCCCATCAGAGCGGACACCCTCCACGCCGGCCCGCTTCACAGCGGGCCGGTTTTTGTTATGCTGCCGGATAGTTCAAACCCGGAGCATTCAATGTCGCAGAATTCCAGCGCCCAATTCCCTGCCTATTCCCTTCTTGAGCTGGCCTCCGTTCGCGAAGGCGATTCCGTGGGGCAGACCCTGGCCAACAGCGTGGCCTATGCCCGCCATGCGGAAAGCCTCGGCTTTAACCGCTTCTGGCTGGCCGAGCATCACAACATGGAAGGCATCAGCAGTTCGGCAACGGCCGTACTGGTCGGGCACATTGCCGGCGCCACCAGCGCGCTCCGGGTAGGGTCCGGGGGTATCATGCTGCCCAACCATCCGCCGCTGGTGATCGCCGAGCAATTCGGCACCCTGGAAAGCCTCTATCCCGGCCGAATTGACCTTGGCCTGGGCCGAGCCCCTGGCACCGACCCCGTGACCAGCCGGGCGCTGCGCCGAGACGGCCTCGGGGCAGAACAGTTTCCCGAGGATGTCGCGCGACTGCAGACCTTGTTGGGACCACTCCAGTCGGGCCAGCCGGTCAAGGCCATTCCCGGCGCTGGCACCAATGTGCCCATCTGGCTGCTGGGCTCCAGCCTCTACAGCGCACAGCTTGCCGCGATGCGGGGACTCCCCTACGCCTTTGCCGGCCACTTCGCGCCCCGGCTTTACCGCGAGGCGATCCAGACTTACCGGGACAACTTCCAGCCTTCGGACCAACTGGATAAACCCTATGTGATTCTGGCCGTTCCGGCCGTGCCAGCGGACACCGACGAGGAGGCCCAGTTCCTGGCCACCACCAGTTACCAGCGCATTCTTTCCCTGTTCCGGGGCCAACCACTGTGGATGCGGCCTCCGGTCAAGTCCATGGAAGGTTTATGGAACAGTGGTGAGCAGGCAGGCGTGAAGGACTTCCTGTCGCTGCAGTTGCTGGGTAGCGAGGACACTATCCGAGAGCAGCTGGAGCGGCTATTGCAGACTGTGGACGTGGACGAGCTGATGTTTACCGTGGATCTGTACGACCCTGAGAAACGGCGGCACGCGCTGGATATCCTGACCGCTACCCGACACTGACCTCTTACCGGAGACAACCATGGCCACGCCCGAATTTCATGTTTTTCTGTCCCACGGCCTGGAAAGTGGCCCTGGAGGCACCAAAGTACAGGCTCTGAAAGCCGAAGCGGAAACCTTTCCCGGTGTCACCGCGATTGCCGTGGATCATCGCAGCACGAAAGATCCCGCCGAACGCCTCACACAGATGAGAGAAGCCATCACCGAGGCGGGTGCCGACCCGGAAATAACCATCCTGGCCGGATCCAGCATGGGAGGCTGGGTGTGTGCCCGCACCAGTGCAGAAACACCGGTACTGGGGTGCTTCCTTCTGGCGCCGGCTCTGGCGATGTCGGCCTATCCGCAATCCAGCCCCCGTATTCAGGCCCGGCACACCCAGATCATTCATGGCTGGGACGACGATGTGGTACTGCCGATGCCGGTGATTGAGCTGGCACGGGAGCAGAAGCTGCCGTTGCTGGTACTTCCGGACGGACATCGCCTGGAAAACAGCCTGGCGCGGTTGGTGATCGAGTTCAGGGGCTTCATGACCGACTGTCTATCTGACGCCTGACGACCGGCGCCTTATTTCATCCGTGAAGCTTCGAACACTGCCAACTCTTCGCCGGTTTCCCCCAACAACCGAAGCTCAATGCCTTCGAGATTGACACCAACGGTCTTGGCCAGGGCCGCGAACAGCATTTGCTCCGTCTGGTTATCCGGGCAGGCCCTGCGAGTGCTGGCCATGGAATCAAACAGCAGGTTCTCACCCGTGACCTGATAGTTACCCATATATTGATTGCAGCCACTGAAGCCACTCACCCGGCCGTCGTCCAGAAACAGAATATGGGGTTTCTGGTCGGCGTTGGTTTCCAACACCGGTTCACCCGCGATGCTCAACAGCTGCCAATAGGTGTTGGTCAACGGCATCGCCACGATGTCATCGGCTGAACGGCTGGTGGCAGGTGACCCGACGCAACCGGCCAGAAAGAGCAGAGCAAACAGAATTGCCACATGCCCGGGTACCGACACGACTCCTCTCATGTGCTTTCTCCCTATAAGGGTTAACAATAGACGCTTCAAGCCAACAACCCAGCCAGCCCTGACGCCCTGATCACGCTACGCCCCACTGCCTCTTTCAGCACACCGTCCTGGCATACCGCCAGGCTGAGCCAGTGGCGTGCCCGGGTGATGCCGGTGTATACCAGCTCCCGGGTCAACACCGGGGTCAGGCGGTCCGGAATCACCAGGCAGGCGTGGGTAAATTCCGAGCCCTGGGACTTGTGCACGGTCATGGCGTAGACCGTTTCCATTGATTGCAAACGGCTGGGCGATATCCATCGGACACCACCGCTACCGTCACTGGACGGAAAAGCGACCCTCAGGGTCTCAACCGGCTCACCTGCTTCGTTGCGATCCCAGGGCACGCTCAGGGTAATACCGATATCGCCATTCATCAGGCCCAGATTATAGTCGTTTCCGGTGATCAGTACCGGACGACCGGCGTACCAACCGTCGGTGCGCTCGATCAACCCGGCACTATGTAAACGCCCGGCAATGTCATGGTTCAGCCCTTCCACTCCGAACGGCCCCTGACGCAACGCGCAAAGCACCTTGAAGCGATTGAACGCCGTGAGCACTTCGGTTGCCCAGGCGTCCCATGATTCACGCCCATCCGCCTCGACGTCGATGACAGGTTTGCGGTCACGAATCAGCTTTAGATAGTGGCCGTAGCCAACCGGAGGATCAACCGGCGCAGTGCCAACCACGCGCTGCATGCCCTGGTTGTGGAAGCGTTCCGGGCTGCCGGTCAGGGCGTGATTTGCCAACCACCCCATGTCGTTCTCACCAGTCAGCCAGGCCACATCCTCAAAGCCCTGGTTACGGCATTGGTTGATCAATTCCCTGCTGAGCTGGCCCGCATTGGTGGCCGACGCCAGCACGCCGATACCGCTATGCTCGTCAAACCGATAGCTCTTTCGCAGCATGGCAACCGCCTGGTCCAGAGCCAGGCCTTCGGAGTCCAGCAGCTCTGATGGCAATTGACATCCGGTCACCGCTTGCAGCCATTGCGCTGTTTGCGGTAGGTAGTGTGCGCCTTCGGCGCGCTGGCAGAGCTCCCCCAACACCGCACCAGCGTCCACCGACGCCAGTTGATCCTTGTCCCCCAGCATGATCAGCCTGGCCTTGTCGGGCAGGGCTGCAAAGACCGACGCCATCAGGTCCACATCCACCATGGACGCTTCATCGATCACCAGGATATCCAATGGCAACGGATTGTCCTCGTTGTGACGAAAACGCCGTGAACCCGGGCGACTGCCCAACAGCCGGTGTAATGTAGTGACCTGGGTTGGAATGGCGGATTTATCCGGTGCACCCGGCAGGCTTTCCAGCGGCAGACGGTCAACGGCACCCCCGATGGACTCACTGAGCCTTGCGGCCGCTTTTCCGGTTGGCGCAGACAGGCGGATGCGCAGGTAAGGGTTGGCACCGGCGGTCCCCGCCGATTCACAGGCCATCGACTGCAATGCTGCCAACAGGTTGACAACCGTGGTGGTTTTACCGGTGCCGGGACCGCCGGTAATGACACTGAAGCGGTTCCGTGCTGCCAGGGCACAGGCCACTTTTTGATAATCCGGCGGGCCATCGGAATCGTTTTCCGTGCCGAACAGGGTATCCAGTGCCGTTTTCAACGGAGCGGTATCCGTCAACGCCACACGGTTGTCGAGACGTGCCCGAATACCGGCGGCAATAGCCTGCTCATAGCGCCAGAATCGACGCAGGTACAGCCGCGAGCCATCCAATACCAGCGGTGCTGCCTGCTCGCCGTTGCTGACAGCGCAGCTTTGCCCCAGCATCCCAATCAGTTGGTCAGCGTCGACACTGGCAAACAGATCCGACGGCCTAGGGCTGTTTTCAGGTAGAGAACCGACGCCTTCCGGCGGCAGTACCAGCGTTGGTTCCGTGGCACGACAGAGATGACGCACATCCAGGCAAACGTGCCCCCGCCCCACCTGGTGTGACACCATCGCTGACAGCAGCGCAAGCATGGCCATCGGCTGCTCTCCCTGTTCACGGACCATCGTGCAAACAAACGTCGCGAAGGCATGATCGAGGGCACGAATCCAGTCGTGCTCCACCCACTCGTCCAGCAGGGCCAGAGCGTCGGCAGCGGTTTGGGGCAACCGTGGTGCCGGTTCGGGCTCAACGGCGTCGAACAGGTCCGCAATGGTTCCGCTTTCTCCGGTCATGCTGCTTTCTCCCCCTGGCCGCTGAACAGCCGGTCCAGTTCCTCAATCAGGGCCTTGTCCGGTCGTTCGGTAAAAGCGCCGGCGCCCGGTGCATCGCAGCCACGCAGGAACAGGTAGACGGCACCTCCCATGTGGCTGTCGTAATCGTAGTCCGGCAGGCGCGCTTTCAACAGACGGTGCAGAGCCAGCAGGTAGATGACGTACTGCAGGTCATACCGTTTCTCAAGGATTTTGTCCTTCATCACATCAGGGATATAGGCCTGATCGTCCTCCCCCAGGAAGTTCGACTTGTAGTCCAGCACGTAATAGCGGCCTTCGTGTTCAAACACCAGGTCGATAAACCCTTTCAGCATGCCATTAAAGGTGGCTTGCTGAGCCTCGGGACGCGGATCACCACCCAGCGTATGCCGGCGGACCAGTCTGTCCATGGCGAGGGTGTTCACCTCATGGCTTTCAAACCAGAACTCCAGTTCCGGCCGAAAGGTTTCAAGACCCGCCAGGGAGCATGTCCTGCTGCTGCCCGGAAGGGGAATGTCCATGGTGATCAGGGTGTAAATCCAGGTTTTCAGGGTGTCAGTCCAATCACTCCAGTTGCGTAACTGGCAGCGGCGCTCCAGCAGCTCGTGGAGACCCTCCGGCGCATCAGCCACCTTATGGAACCCCTCTCCAGCGCACCACTCCAGAATATCATGCAGGAAGGTGCCGGGGCCGGAGCCTTTCGGGAAAGCATGCTGGTTGACCGGTTGCGGCCCTTGCCAGTCGGGGATCATCGCAGCCAGGGTATCGGCCACAACGGGCTCGTCCTCGTCACGCAGGTTCTCCTGCTCCGCATCCTCACTGGCCGGGGCGAAGTCGTTCCCGTAGCCACCGCGGGCGCCGTAGGTGATCGCGGAATAGCTGGCGATCCACCAGTGTTCCCGGGCTTCCCGCACGGGCTCCAGGGCGTTGCCAAGCTCTGGCTCCTCGTCGCCCGCGTAAACCTCGTCTCCTGGCTCAGGCATGGGCGCCACATCGATTGCGGGCTCGCCGGTGGCCACGGACTGCAGGAAGGGCATCAGGTCCGTGTCTTCATCGCTGGCAGAGCGGCCAATCAGGTGCCCCAGACCACTCTGCCGCCAGCCTTTGATGCCGCTGGCGCCAACCCAGGTGGCGTGACGGGATCGGGTCAGGGCAACGTAGAGTTTGCGAATATCCTCTCCCAGTCGTTCGCGGTCGGCCCTGGCCAGGGTGTCTTCATCCGGCTCAAGGGAAATCTGCAGTCGGCCTTCGTCATCGTGGTACTTGATAAACGCCTGGTTCGGCTTTTCCTCGCGGAATTCGGTGGCAAACGGCAGGAACACCAACGGGTACTCCAGGCCTTTGGATTTGTGGACAGTAACCACCTTGACCAGCCCGGCATCACTTTCCAAGCGCATGGTGCGGTGTTCGTCCTCATCGTCGGAGTCCTGCAACATCTCGGTGTAGTGGTGAATGAGCGCATGTTCGCCGTCCAGCTGCTGGCTGTCCTGCTGAAGCAGTTCGGCAATATGCAGAATGTCGGTCAGGCCGCGTTCGCCGTCAGGCCCGGACAGCAGCTTCGCCGGCACGTCATAGTCCATTAGCAGGCGCCGCAGCATCGGCAGTACGCCCTGTTGTTGCCAGAGTTCCCGGTAGCCCTGAAAGCGGTTGATCTCGCGGTCCAGCGCATTTTCGTCACTGAACAGACGGTCCAGCTCCTGATAAGCCAGGCCCATGGTGGGCGTGGCGAGTGCCGCGCGAATCAGCGAAAGCTGGCCCGGTTCGGCGCAGGCCTGCAGCCACTGCAACATCTCCACTGACTGGACCGACTGCAGCACGGAATTACGGTCTGAGAGGTACACACTGCGAACGCCCCGGGCGCCCAATGATCGCCGGACGGCATTCGCCTCGTCACGTTTGTTGACCAGCACAGCAACGTGCTCCGGTCGCACGGGCTCAAACGGCGTGCCCTCGGCCCCAAAGCCCGCCTCGCCGCTCTGCCCCAGATTCAACAGGCGGGCAATCTCCGCCGCACAGGCCTCGGCCATGGCCTCCCTGCCGGTTTCCTTGGCGATAGGGCGCTCATCGGTCAGGGTCCAGAACGTCAGTGGTGGTCGCGGCTGCCCGTTAACAAGCCATTGCTGGCTGGTACCTTTGGCCTCCACGGGGCTGAAGGGCAACGGGTTGTCGTCCCCGGCTCGAAACAGGAAGGCCCCTTCGGGCAGGAACTGGTCGGCCTGGGCGAATACCCGGTTGACGCCGTTTACCATGGCGACAGCTGAGCGGTAGTTGGTCCCCAGCGTGTAGGTTCGGCTGCTGACCGCCCGACGGGCATCCAGATAGGTGTAGATATCAGCGCCACGGAAACCGTAAATCGCTTGTTTGGGGTCGCCAATCATCAACAGGCTGGTGTCTTGGTCGTTGCTGGCCACCCGGTATATACGGTCAAAAATCCGGTACTGCACCGGGTCGGTATCCTGGAATTCATCGATCATCGCCACCGGAAACTGCCGACGAATAGTGCCTGCCAGGCGTTCGCCCTGGGGGCCGCCCAACGCGGCATCCAGTCGTGTGAGCAGGTCGTCAAAGCCCATACTGGCCAGGCGCTGTTTTTCGCTGTCCAGGCGACGGGCGATCCAGCAGGCGGCATGGTTGAGAATGCCCGCTTTCGCCACCGGCATGGTTTTCAATGCCGGTTTGAGTTCGGTGATGGCGTCCATGGCAGGATGATGCGGAGGCTCATCCTCGCCGGTCCATTTTTCGGCAAACGCCTCCGCCTCCAGGGTATCGAAACCCTTGGTGCGCTTGCTCGACAGGAACTCATGCGGTTCAGCCGCATCGGTTGTGGCCCATTCCCGAAGGTGTTCCACGGCTTTTTGAAGGGAGTTTTTGGTGGTGCCATGCAGCGGTTTCGGCTTTCGCTTCGTGGTTTCCGCCAACAGCTCTTCCAGTTCGTCGCACCAGGCCGGCCAGGGGGCTTTCAGAGCCTGCAGTTCCACCTCCCGCAGGCGTTTCGCTTCCTCCGCAGCGGCCAGTGGGTCACGTTCCGGCACTGGCAGGGCATCAACGTGTGGCAACAGGTTGCGCACTGACTGGCGCAGGCTTTCCGGGGTTTTCCAGGTGTCCAGCACCTCCCCCATCAACTCCGGTGGCATGGGGTAGATAAAGGTACGCCAGTAATCCCTCACAACGTCATCCAGCAGGTCCGTCTGACTGGTCTCCAGGGTCTGACGGAACAGGCTACCGCTGTCGAAGGCATGCTCGCTGAGCATGCGATTGCACCAGCCGTGGATGGTGGACACGGCAGCCTCGTCCATCCATTCCGCGGCCAACAGCAGCTTGCGGCGGCAGGCTGGCCAGTCGGCCGCTGGGCAGGCGTTGCGCAGATTCACCAGCGGGTCTTTTGACATCACCGTGGTGTCGACGGTGTCCGGTTCAGCCGCGAATAACGCCGCAGCTTCGGTCAGACGGGCGCGAATCCGGTCCCGGAGTTCCTTGGTGGCGGCCTCGGTAAAGGTCACCACCAGCAGGTTGGGCGGCATGATGCCCTCACCGAGGGGTTCTTCCACGGTGCGATGGCCCAGTACCAGGCGCACGTACAGCAGCGCCAGGGTAAAGGTCTTGCCGGTGCCGGCACTGGCCTCGATCAGCTGGCTGCCACGCAACGACAGTGTGAGGGGATCGAGCTTGCGGATCTCTTCCGTCATTTTGTCGACTCCTTTCCCGCACCGCCAGGCTTGGCCCGACCGGCCTGTTCGGCGTGCCAGAGTGGCTCATACAGTGCCGACACCAACAGCGGGAATTCGTCATCCGCCAGCAGTTGTTCTACCTCCGGATAGGCCCGGCGCAGGTAACCACTGTCGCGCTCCAGAGCCTTTGCGTAGGCGTCTGTCGCCTTCAGCAGTGCTTTGTCCTCACTGCCCTCGCCCCTGGCGGGAAAAAGGCCCCGCAAATAGCCGAAGGCCGCACCCGACTCTATCGGCAGCGACCGCGTCTGGCCCTGAATCCAGTAGCCCAGGATGCCAGCCAGGTATTCCCTGGCCTGGTCGGTGTCCAGAGGCAACAGGTTGACGACACGCTTTTCCTCTTTGGCGATCACCAGGGTGTGGAAAGCGTCGTAGCGTATATTACCTGCCAGGTGTGCCACCCAGTGTTCCAAGAGGGCCGGGAACTTTAGCTGGCGAGCGCTTCCGGACCCTTCCAGCAAATTGCTACTGGCGATCACCACCCGGCAGAGGTCACCGCCCGGGCGGGTACGCAGGTTGCCCAGCCTGTCGTTAACAGTGACCGCCGCGTCGCCATGCTCATGGCGGTACTCAAAGCCTGAGATATCATCCACCGGCTCAGGCCAGAGCGCCACGGCCTCCTGATAACGCCGGTACAGGTCTGGCATGCGGCTTTCCAACTGCCGGGTCAGGGCGGTTTCCGTCACTCCCATGCCCAACTCACCTCGCCGGGCCATGCTCGCCAGGGCAGCCTCCAGCCGCTGATGCAGCTCGTCCTCGGTGCCCGATTTCATCACCGCATGACGGATCAGTTCGTCCTCCAGGCGCCAGTGGTGCAAGCCGTCCATGGCGAATGCCTCGTTGTCGGTGTCCAGGCTCTCCACATCGGTAAACCGGACCTGCAGCCGGCGCTGGTAAAAGGTGTCCACTGGTCGCTTGAGGAAAGCGCCAATATCAGCAATCGTCAGTGGCTCCGCCGGTCGCAGGAAAGGCAGTTCGACGCCCACCACGTCGGTTTCCCGTTGCTGGTGCGCACTGAGCCATTCACTGTCATAGGTGAACAGGCGCCGTGTTGCCAGCACTGCGTTCACGTCCGGCGAGCCATTGTGCCCGGCTCCGCGATTTCCGGCGGGAAAATACTCACGGCTGAACGGCTGCAGCGGGTGTTTGATCGTCAGGGCCGGAGAGGCTTTTCGGTCCGACTTCTCCACCTGCCACACCGCATCAAGATGGTCACAGAGCTGGCTGACCAGTACCGAGGGTGGCCGTTCCGAATCATCACGGATGCTGCGCCCTACCCAACTGATGTAAAGCTGCTCCCGCGCGGAGAGCAATGCCTCCAGAAACAGGTAGCGGTCGTCTTCGCGGCGGGAACGGTCGCCCGGCCGGTAATCCACGGCCATCAGGTCAAAATCCACCGGCGGTCGCGAGCGCGGGTAGTCACCGTCGTTCATGCCCAACAGGCACACCCGTCGAAAGGGGATGGCGCGCATGGGCATCAGGGTTGCAAAATTGACCTTGCCGGCCAGGAAGCGCTGATTGAGGCCACCTTCTTCCAACCCTTCCAGCAGAATTTCCCGCACGATGCTCAGGGGCAGTTCCACCTCTTCCATGCCCGCACTGTTGCAATCCTGGAGCCACTGCTCTGCCTGTCGGCGTAGCCGGTTCACCAGCAGTAAATCGTCGTCAGACAGTTCAGCGAAGAAGCGTTCGAGGATGGACTGCAGCCGATCGAGCCAGCCGGCAGGCGTCGCAGTGGACCTGAGCTCGTGCCAGAGCTCTTCCAGCCGATCCACAAAGCGGTAGAGATTGCCCGCCACACCTGCCTGCAGGCCGCCGATTTCCTCGAACGGTTCGATGCCCTGCCAGGGATCGTCGCGGCCAGCGCCATAGCCCAACAGCATCCGCCGCAGCCCCGCCTGCCAGGTGTTGCGTTCCAGCCCCTCAGGCAAGTCGAGACTGCTGCGATGTTCGCTGTGCAGGCCCCAGCGAATGTTGGCGCCGTCCACCCATTGGCGTACCAATGGAAGATCGCCCTCGGCGATACCGAACCGGCTGCGTACGGCCGGCACTTCCAGCAGGCTGATGATCTCGCTGACGCCAAAACGGCTTTCGGGCAGCGCCATCAACGTGTCCAGTGCAATCAGCACCGGCTGACGATGCCGCTGGCCCTGGTCGGAAATGGTGAACGGGATGTAGCGCCGGGACGACGACGGGTAACGGCCAAACACCGCCTGGATGTGAGGTGCGTAGGTGTCGACGTCTGGCACCATGACGATCACGTCGCGGGGCCAAAGCTCCGGATCGCTGTTGAATGCCGCCAGCAACTGATCGTGAAGAATCTCCACTTCCCGTTGCGGACTGTGGGCATTGTGAAACACCACGGAATCGTCCTGGAACGGATCGAGGGTCCGTGCCTGCCCCAGCATCTCTGCCTGGGAAGTGAGCGAACGAATGTCGTTCTGGATCTGATGCAACAGCGCAGGCTTATGCGGATCTCCGTGGGGCGTGAAAATATCGATCCGGCCCTCCGGAGTTGCCACGTGGCCCTGGTATGTCTCGGGGTTGTCGAACTCGTCCAGCAGGCGAATGTAGTCCCGCCCCTGTTTGCCCCAGGCCGCCAGCAGGGGGTTGGCGTGCTGGTGGAGGGCATCAGGGTCGGTCAGTGCCGCCAGTTCCGGGTGGGTCTTGCCGCGCTTGCGGTCTGCCGTCAGCAGGTCACGGTCGCTGATGATGTCGGCCCAGTAAAATTCGCTGGGATTATGGACACAGAGCACCACCTGGCTGACCCGGCTGAGAACGGACAGGGCTTCCAGCGCCTGCTTCGGCAGGGATGACACACCGAAGACCACAATACGACGGGGCAGGTTTGGAGGCCGGTCTGCGGCTGTCAGTGCCTGCCCTTGCGCCATGAACCGGGTGTGGATGCGTGAACGGCTGGTACCCGCGAGTTCGCCCACATCGGCCACCAGTCTGCGCCACAGTACCGCCTGCCAGCGCAGCTCATCGCCAAGCTCACGGTATTCGCCGCGCGCCATCCGCAGCCGGTCATGGCCGGCCTCCCAATCCGCCAGCCAATCAGCGCGGAAAACCTGATACTGGTCGAACAGGTCCGCAATCTTGCCGGCGAGCTGGTAGCGTCGGGTTTCAGTATCCGTTCCGGCCATGAATCGTCGCAACGGCGCAAACACGTCGTCCTCCGCGATCAACTCCGGCAGTAGTCGGAACAGGCGCCAGACCAGGCGGGACTTATCAAACGGGGATTGTTCCGGTACGCCCTCCGAGGTCAGTACCGCACGGTAGGCCTGCCAGATAAAGCGGGCGGGAAACAGAAAATCCATGCCGGCCGCAATCCCCAGGCCGCCGACCCCGACATCAGCACCTTCCTCGGACGGGTCTTCAGCCAGTGCCAGCTTGAGCCATTGGGCAATACCATTGCTCTGCACCAGAAAGGTTTCACTTTCCAGCGGTGGCAAGGGGCTTTGCCGGCAGATCCAGACCACAGCCCGGCGCAGGTCTTCCAGATGATTCGCGTGGATGGCGTGAAAGCCGGGCTCGATGGATGGCGTTACTGGCATACCTGCCCTGTGTGTTGTTTCCGGTAAGAAACAAAAGCCTACCACAACTTGCATGGGCGACCTGAACGCGTCGCTTCTGGCACCAGGTAAATTCGCCAATTTCTTGCGAAATCGGGATTGTTTTGCCAGTCTAAAGAAATGTAACAGATCATTTCAGCAAAAAAATAAGCGGAGACAACGCGATGAGCACCATGAGCAAGTTCAAGAAACTGGCCGGATTTTCTGCGTTTGCCTTTGCCGCAATGACAGCGGCAAATTCGGTGAATGCTGCCAACTGGCGCTATGCACACGAAGAATATGAAGGTGATGTCCAGGACGTATTCGCTTACGACTTCAAGGAATACATCGAAGACAACTCCGACCACACCGTGCAGATTTATCGTTTTGGTGAGCTCGGCGAATCCGACGACATCATGGAGCAGACCCAGGCTGGCATCCTTAACTTCGTCAACCAGTCTCCCGGCTTCACCGGCTCGCTGATTCCGGAAGCGCAGATTTTCTTCATTCCTTACCTGATGCCGACCGACATGGACACGGTGATCAAGTTCTTCCGTGAAAGTGAGGCGATTAACGAGGACTTCCCGAAGCTGTATGCCAAGAATGGTCTGGAGCTTCTGCAGATGTACCCGGAAGGCGAAATGGTTGTAACGGTGGACGAGCCCGTCAGCAAACCGGAAGACTTCAACAACAAGAAGATCCGTGTCATGACCAACCCGCTGCTGTCGGAAACCTATTCAGCGTTTGGTGCAACCCCCACGCCGCTGCCCTGGGGTGAGGTCTACGGCGCACTGCAAACCAACATGATCCAGGGTCAGGAGAACCCGATTTTCTGGATCGAATCCGGCGGTCTTTATGAAGTTTCCCCGAACCTGGTCTTCACAAGTCACGGCTGGTTCACCACTGCCATGATGGCCAACAAGAACTTCTACGACGGTCTGTCCGACGAAGACAAGAAGCTTGTTGAGGACGCTGCGGATTACGCGTTCGAGAAAATCATCGTGCACATTGATGGTCTCGCTGAAGAAGCCCTTGAGAAGATCAAGAAGGCCAGCGACGAAGTCACCGTCACTCGCCTGAACGACGAACAGATCGAAGCCTTCAAGGCCCGCGCGCCACAGGTTGAAGAGAAGTTCATCGAAATGACGGGTGAAAGCGGTAAAGAACTGCTGAACCAGTTCAAGGAAGACCTCAAGGAAGTTCAGAGCAACTGATCCTGAAGGAACCATTCCCGCCGGCCCTGCCCGGCGGGAATCTGTTTTAACCCCGCCCCGCCGGGGACCTCCTGCCGGCTGGGAGCGATATGTTCTGGAGCAACCCCCATGTCCGAGAACTCCCCGGATCTAGAAGACGATACCGGCACCTATGAGTCCGGCCTGCCCGGGTTTCTGGGAACCATAGACGAAGTTATTGCCAAAACTGAAGCCGTGATGCTCGCGGTTGGCGTCATCCTTATGGCCGTCAATACATGCGTCAACGTTATTGCACGCTTTGTCTTCGGTGAAGGCCTGTTTTTCTCCGGCGAGATCAACCGGATTCTTATTATCCTGATCACTTTTGCAGGTATAGGCTACGCTGCCCGCCATGGCCGCCACATCCGTATGTCTGCGGTTTATGATGCGATCCCGCCAAAAGGTCGCAAAGTACTGATGATTTTCATTGCCCTGTTTACCTCTTTGGTGATGTTTTTCCTCTGCTACCACTCCTATGGATACGTCGAGACCCTATACAGCCGTGGGCGAATTCTCCCTGCATTGGGCTTTGAGATCTGGTGGATTTACGTTTGGGCGCCAGTCGGCTTTGCAATCACCGGCATTCAGTATTTCCTCACAGCCATCAAGAACCTCACCAGCAAGGATGTTTATCTCTCTACGGGTGTGATCGACGGCTACTCTGATAGTGAATCGGAAGTCTGAACCTGCAGCTGCTTTAACAAAGGATAGAAACTCATGGCGACTATAATGATGGTAATCATGATCGGGCTGCTGCTCCTGGGCTTCCCGATGATGGTTCCGCTGATCACCGGTGCGGTAGTCGGTTTTGTAATGATGTTTGATGGCTTCGGCCAAATGGGTACGTTCATTCAGCAAATGATGGGAGGTATCCGTCCAGCCTCTTTGATTGCTGTACCCATGTTCATTCTGGCGGCTGATATCATGACTCGCGGGCAGTCCGCCGACCGCCTGATCCATATGGTGATGGCCTTTATCGGGCACATCAAAGGCGGGCTGGCGATCAGTACAGCCACCTCGTGTACCCTCTTTGGCGCGGTATCCGGCTCCACCCAGGCGACGGTTGTGGCTGTTGGTTCTCCCTTGCGTCCCAAACTGCTAAAAGCGGGCTATTCCGACTCGTTCTCACTGGCGCTGATCATCAACTCCAGTGACATTGCCTTTTTGATCCCCCCCAGTATCGGCTTCATTATCTACGGGGTTATTTCCGGAACCTCCATTGCCGAACTGTTCATTGCAGGCATCGGCCCGGGCGTCATGATTCTAATGATGTTTTCGGTCTACTGCCTGATCTATGCGTACATTAACAAAGTCCCCACCGAGGAAAAGGCCGGCTGGAGAGAACGGGGGGTTGCCGTCCGCGAAGCACTGTGGCCTCTTTTCTTCCCGGTCATCATTGTTGGTGGTATCTACGGCGGTATTTTCAGCCCTACGGAGGCCGCCGCTGTGTGCGTGCTGTACGCCTTCTTACTCGAATTCGCGGTGTTCCGCTCGCTGAAGTTGCCGGACATCTACCGGATTGCCAAATCCACCGGCCTGATTACCGCTGTGGTCTTCATACTGGTTGCCGTGGGCAACGGCTTTTCCTGGATTATCTCGTTTGCACAGATTCCACAAACAATACTGGAGGCCGTTGGCGTTAATGAAGCCGGCCCGGTGGGTGTCCTGATTGCGATCTGTATCGCCTTCTTTGTTGCCTGTATGTTTGTTGACCCGATCGTGGTGATACTGGTGCTGACGCCGATCTTTGCACCGGCGATCGAAGCCACCGGTCTGGACCCTGTGCTCGTCGGGGTTCTGATTACACTGCAGGTTGCCATAGGCTCTGCAACGCCACCCTTTGGTTGTGACATATTCACCGCCATCGCCATATTCAAGCGCCCATACTGGGAAGTCATCCGTGGTACGCCACCGTTCGTCTTTATGCTGGTGGCTGCAGCCGGGCTGATCATCGCCTTCCCGCAAATTGCGCTGTTCCTTCGTGACGTTGCGTTCCGCTGAGGGATATAGAGACCGGACTTCAGGGAGAGTGAAATGTTCAAGAAAATTCTGGTGGCCGTTGACGGTTCCAAGTCATCCTTCAAGGCCTTGGACAAGGCCATTGAGCTACAGAAACTCATGGACACCGAGATCTATCTGATCTGTGTTTACAAGCATCACAGCCTGTTTGAGGCATCTCTGTCGATTGGCCGGCCCGATAGCATGGATATCCCTGACAAGGTGCTATCGGAATACGCCAAGGAGATCGTCAACCATGCCAAGGAAAAGGCCAAGGAAAAGGGGGCGGTAAAGGTCCGGGGCTTTGTGAAGGCCGGCCGTCCTTCCAGCGTGATCGTCAAGTTTGCCAAGGACAAGGAGGTAGACCTGATTGTGGTCGGTACCCGGGGCACTCACAGCGATAAAGAGGGCATGCTGCTTGGCAGCGTGTCCCACCGCGTCGCTTCCAAGGCGAAATGTCCGGTGCTGGTCGTGTAAAGCCTTCTGATTTATCAGGAAATCTCTACCCGGTCACGACCACCTTCTTTAGCCCGGTAAAGTGCCCGGTCGGCAAGTCCCAGCAAACTGTCTGGGGAATCGCTGCACTCGGGCCAGCTGGACACCCCCACCGATATGGTTACGTGGCCCAACTCAAAGCCACCATGTTCCACCGGCATGGCACGAACGGCGTTAGCGAGCTCCCGCGCCTTATCGTAAGCGGCTTTCGCGGTGGAGCCGGCCATGATGATGACAAATTCCTCGCCACCAAAACGACAGACCACATCGCTGTCGCGGAAATGCCGCGCCAACACACCTGCCACGGCTTTCAGGGCGGAATCGCCGGCTTCGTGTCCATGAGTGTCGTTGAAGTGCTTGAAATGATCGATATCCACCATCAGCAGTGACAGCGGCTGGTCACCGCGCAAGGCCACCGCCGACTCGTGTTCCAGAAGCTGATCGAAATAGCGGCGATTCTTCAGGCCGGTGAGCGCATCTTCGTATGAGTATTTCTGCAGTTCCTCCCGCAAACTGATGCTTGAGAGCGCGATACCGATTTTCTGCACCCCCTGGCTTAACGTCTGGAACAAGCGGGCCACGCCGTAATCCGTGCCGTCGGCCGCAAACTCGTCTGGCACTTCCACAAACAACAGTGCCATTGTCACCGTTCCCTCGGTTGCCGACTGCAGATTGATCCACAGACACAATGACTCATCCTCACTCTCCTGCCACCCGGCCCAGGACTGATCCAGATCCTGAACATGGTGGGCCGGTATCTGGCTATGGGGTGGCGGACCCTCGGGGGTTTCGAGGCGAAATGGTGATTCCGGTTCCCCGGCATACCCCCAGCGAGTCAGCAGTTCATAGGCGCTGCCGTTTTCCACACGCTGATAAAGCCTTCCCCTCAGAGGGCTGCACAGGTCGGGAAGGCGCCGCGCCAGGATATGGAACGTCTGGTTGAGGCTGATGCAGTCCTGCAGCTCCCCGTTGATGTCGTTCAGAACACGGGTTTTTTCATTCTCGAACGTGAGTAACCTCACCCTGGCCTGCTCACGGCGTGCCAACGCTTCCGCCTTCTGGGTTCGCTCTGTTACCTGCTGCTCCAGCGACAGGTTCAACCGATGGAGCGCCTGTTGGGTCCGTGCGTAGTGCCAGAGGGAAATCATCACTACCGCCAGCGAGAAGACCAGCGTTCCCCAACTGACCGGTACCCGCCCCCAGGGCAGGACGCCATGGGCAACGGCCATATCCACCACCAACAGGCTGCAGAAAACGCCGTAGGCGGCGAGAATGATCTGCTGCTCAATCTTCAGTTGTCTGAACCGCTTTACGACAACGACCGTGACGGTTGCAAGTGACGCTAACAGCAGCGCATCAAACGGCGGGTACGTTGATGACAGATCAATCACGCCCATCAATGCCAGCCCTATCGCCACCACTGCGTAGGCAAGGTGAATTTTCCAGACCAGATTAATCAACCAGGGCCTGCGATCACTGAACCACTGTTCCAGCAACAGGGCCATGGCCACCGGCAGCATGTAGTAGGAACCAGCGGCCAGATAGTCCCACATCATCGGCCGGTTCCAGATCAACTGACTGGCCTGGCTGTCGGACAGAAGCAGAACAGCGGACGACAAAGAGAACAGGGCAATACTGCCGAAACTCTTCTTTTCCGTTTGCAACAGGGCAAAAATCATCGCTAGCAGGGCAATCAGTGCTGAAAAGCCGGAAATGACCAGGGCTTCGAGGGAGTTTTTCACAATAAACAGAGTCAGGGCCGGGTGCTCCATGATGGAGACTTCACCCCAAAGACCAATGTCGGTGTAATCAGAGAAAATGCGAAAGTAGATCGGCTTGCCCTCAAACTCTTCGGGCAGTGGGATCGCGTGCCAGGGCCAACCTTCGAAACGCCCCCGGCCCTGATCATCAAACGTGCCGTACTGGTAGATGTTCTCACCGTCGAGCCAGACCTGAACAATCAGATCGACACTGTAAATATACAGAACCGGCTCCCGCCACTCGCCCTCTGGAAGGGTGATGCGAAACCACACATGTTCTTGTCCGTTGCGATCGGGCGGGTTGGATGGAAAGCTGATAGCGTTCCATTGCCAGGAGTCCTGACCCAGTACCCACTCGGGCACCCCCTCCTCGGTCAATGGAGAATCGCCCCACCGATATTCCCAGCCCTCGTCCAGGTCCACTGCCGCATGCGCCGCCGAAGACACCAAAAAGCTCAAAGCGATCAGGAGCATCAGCCTTACGGCATTTAGGGGGTACAACATCTGCATACAGCGGGCTTACCTGTCGCCAAATAGTACAGTAGTACAATTATACAACATCTATGGGTTTAAACTCGCTCAGGCGCGCAATAAACACAAGCACTAACTGCTCCTTTATACAACGATTTCAGCGCCCTTCGCCGATCCCCTGTCACAAAACCGTCCAGCGCTGGAAATGGGTTTCCGCCGAGGTACGCCAAGCGGTACTCTAGGCGGATGATCGATACCCACCCCACCTCGTTTAATGGCATAACACCCACTCCAGCCTGGGCTTTCCACCAGTATGAGCAGATCCGCCGCTGGCTGCCTGAGGGCCTGCCGACCGCAGAACAGCCTCGGCCAGACACCCTGGAGGATCTGTCGCCGCTGGTGGACCGGTTCCAGGTATACGTCTTCGATGCCTTCGGCGTACTGAATGCCGGCCCCAGGGCTTTTCCCACAGCCATTCAGCGGTTTCGTGAGTTGCAGCGAATGGGCAAACATGTCCAGATTCTCTCCAACGCGGCTACCGCCAGCCACGCCAGACTGGTGGAGAAATATCGGCGCATGGGGTTCGATATCACACCGGAACAGTTGATCTCCAGCCGCTGGTTGTTGGAGCGCTCTCTGTCCGACCGGGGACGCGAAGGCCTATGGGGAGTCATTGCCCCGGAGAATTCCGAACCGGACACGCTGCCGCTAGACTGGCAACCGGTGCGGCCCCCCGTCACGGAGCAACTGAAACGGAAACTGGATGGTTATGACGGCCTGATCATGCTCAGCAGCGAGGATTGGAACGAGGAGATGCAGGCGGCACTGGAGGCCACACTGACAGAACGACCGAGGCCACTGGAAATCGCCAATCCAGATCTGGTGGCACCCCGCGGCGACTGCCTGACGCTGGAACCCGGATTCTTCGCCCACCGGGCCCGTGAGGCCAGCGGTGTCCAACCGCAGTTCTACGGCAAGCCCTATGCACCTGCTTTCCAGGCCGTGCTTGAGCGCTTCGCAGACGTGCCGCCGGAGCAGATACTCATGGTCGGCGACACCCTTCATACGGACATCCTGGGCGGGCAGAACGCCGGCATGAAAACCCTGCTGGTGACGGCCGAGGGCTCCCTGCAGGGTATGGATATACCGCGCTGCATCGCGCAGTCCGGTATCGCGCCTGACTTTATCGCCCCGGAGATCTGATTTCCGGGGCGGATCAAGCCGTTTGCGGGTTTACTGCCCGGACTTCAGCATTTCCCAGTATTTGGTATAGACCTGCATGGCATCGTCACCCACGTCCTTCTGGAACTCGGCGTTGGTCAGGTCTTCCGGTGTCGGGTAGCTGGTGCGGTCGTTGGCCACTTCATCGCTCAACAATTCGCGGGCCGCAAGGTTGGGCGTGGCATAGCCGATGTCTTCACTGATCAGCGCGGAGATTTCCGGCCGCATGACAAAACTGATGAATTGATGGGCAGCGTCTGCGTTCTCGGCGTTCTTGGGAATCACAAAGCTGTCGAGCCAGACAATGATGCCCTCTTCCGGATAGACGTATTCAAGGGACGGCATGTCCTCCTCACCCATCACGGCTTCACCATTCCAGATCATGCCGATGTCGGTCTCGCCTTCAAGATAGGGCATTCGCGGTGCATCCGAGTTGAAGGTACGCACCGCAGGCATCAGTTCGGTCAGCTTGTCATAAGCCGCCTCTATCTCTTCGGGATCGGTGCTGTTGCCAGAGTATCCGAGCACTCTCAACCCGATGTGGAACACCTCGCGCATGTCGTTGGTGAGCATCACGCGGCCTTCGTATTTCTCGTCCCACAGATCCGACCAGGCCGTTACCTCTTCACCTTCAACGTCATTGGCGTCATAGGCCAGCCCTGTGGTGCCCCAAAGGTAGGGAACGCTGTATTGGTTATCAGGGTCGATATCCAGGTTTGTCAGCTCGGGGTCAAGCTTTTCGAAGCCTTCCAGTTTTTCATGGTCAATCTTCTCAAGAAGGCCCTCTTTTCGCATCTTGTTGACGTAGTAGGTGGACGGCAGTGCCAAGTCATACTGACCGCTGTCATCGAGCAGCTTCAGGCGCGCGTACATGGCCTCGTTGCTGTCGTAAGTGGTGTAGACCACCTGGATTCCGGTTTCTTCCTCGAAGCGGTCCAATACCTCCTGGGGCATGTATTCAGACCAGTTGTAGAGGTTCAGTACCTGCGGCTCTTCCTGCGAGCTGCATCCGGTCAGGGTTGCAGCCATCAGGCCCGCCAACGCCAGTTTCTTCATCGTTTGCTCCTTGTCAGTATCCATTGGGACAGCATCAACATCGCCAGGGAAAACACCAGCAGCAGGGTGCCCAGGGCATTCACTTCCGGTTTAAGGCCCACACGCACCATAGAGTAGATGCGAAGTGGCAGAATTTCATAGCTGGGACCACTCACAAAGGTGCTCACCACCACATCGTCCAGTGACAAAGTAAATCCCAACAGCCATCCAGCCAGCAATGCTGGCATGATCACCGGAATCAGTACCGTGCGGGTCATGGTGAAATCATTGGCGCCCAGATCCCGCGCCGCTTCGGGCAGGCTTTCATCGAACCCGCTCAATCGTGCCATTACGGTGATCACCACAAATGGCAGGCAGAAGGTTACGTGGGCCAGCAGCAGAGAGACAAACCCCAGTTGCAGGCCCACCAACAGGAACAACGCCAGCAAAGAGATGGCCAATACAATCTCGGGCGACATCATCACCACAAACAGCATCCCTCGCAGCACACGCTTGCCACGAAAGCGATACCGGTGAAGAGCCAACGCTGTCAGCGCGCCAATAATGGTCGATACCGTGGCCGCCGTCAGTGCCAGCCAGAGGGAATTCCACATGGCCTGGACCATGGCGTGGTTATTGAACAGCGACTCGTACCATTGCAGGCTGAGCCCGCCCCAGCGGTAACCGGTGCGGGAACTGTTAAACGAAAACACCACCAGCACCAGGATCGGCAGGTAGAGCAACACATACACCAGGGTGAGATAGGTTTTCGGCAGCCAGCGATTCATGCCCTGGCCTCCTCGCCGAGTCGCTGCTGGCTGAGCCGGTGCGCAAACAGCAGGACAGCCATGGCAACCGTCAACAGGATGCTGGCGGCGGCGCCAAAGGGCCAGTCACGAGCGTCCAGGAACTGGTTCTTGATGACATTGCCGACCAGCAGATTGCGGGAACCACCCAGTATGTCCGCCACGAAGAACAGGCCCATGGCGGGCAACAGCACCAGCATCACGCCCGCCAGTACACCCGGCAAGGTCAGGGGTATCGTCACGTGCAGGAACGTCGAAAGCTTGCCCGCCCCCAGGTCGTGCGAGGCCATCAACAGCTCTTTCCTCAGGTCATCGAACACGGAGTACAACGGCAGGATCATGAACGGCAGCAGCAGGTATACCAGCCCGATGATCACAGCGCCTTCGGTGTAGAGCATTCTCAGCGGCTCGTCGATCAGCCCCAACCCCATGAGTGCATTGTTGATCAGGCCGTTGGTGGCCAGCAGCAGCTTCAGGGCGTAGGTGCGCACCAGGGAATTGGTCCAGAAAGGCACAATCAACAGGAAAATCAGCAGCAACTGGCGCTGTTTCCCCAGGCCCGATAATGCCCAGGCAAAGGGATATCCAATCAGCAGGCAGAAGACGGTCGTCATGCCGGCCATGTAGAGGGAGTTCAGGAACACGTCCAGGTACAGCGGGTCGAACAACTGCCGGTAACTGTCCAGGTTCAGCGGCAACGAGAGGAAGGTGCCGGGGTCTCGTGTCATCACACTGGCACCCACCACCAGCAGGTTCGGGGTAAGCACAAGAAGCAACAACCAGCCCCAGACCAGAATCAGCACTGCGGTTTTGAAGGGCTGCCGTAACACCCTATGCATTCGTACTCAGCCCTTCTTCTTCGTCGTTGTTGACGGGCTCCAGTTCAACCGGCAACAACCATTCCCAGCCGTCGACCCAACTGACCCGCACGGGCTCGCCCAGTTTATAGTCAAAGGCAGGATCGTCCTCATCAAAGAACTCACTGGCCAGCACTTCAGTACCGTCCTCAAGATGAATCACTGAGTCCAGCGTGCTGCCCTTGTAGTTACGCTCCACAATCCTGCCGGCCAGACCCTTTTCGTCTTCAGGAGCCAGCACACGAATATCCTCCGGACGCAGCAGGACATTCACCTGCTCACCTTTGCGCAGCGCAAACCCGGGCTTCTGAAGGGTACGGCTCAGGCCCAGGATATCCAGGGTGATGCCAGTATCTTCAACCGAAGTCAGATAGCCCGGAAAGAGGTTGGTCTCCCCGACGAAGCGCGCCGTAAAGAGATTGGCGGGCCGCTCATAGATTTCCCGGGGCGTACCCAGCTGTTGAATCGCGCCGTCTTTCAGGACCACCACCCGGTCCGACATCGACAGGGCTTCTTCCTGATCGTGGGTCACGAATACAAACGTGATGCCCAGCTCCCGTTGCAGTCGCTTCAACTCCACCTGCATGGTCCGGCGCAACTTGTAGTCAAGCGCAGACAGAGGCTCATCCAGCAACAGAAGTTGCGGACGCTTGACCACGGCACGGGCAATGGCCACCCGTTGCTGCTGTCCACCCGAAAGCTGATGCGGCTTGCGGCGGGCAAAGTCCTGCAACTGCACCATCGCAAGGACATCGTTCACGCGCTGACGAATTTCATCCCTGGGCCGCTTCTCCATTTTCAGGCCATAGGCGACGTTATCGTACACCGACATATGGGGAAACAACGCGTAGTTCTGGAACACGGTATTCAGGGGGCGGTGCTCAGGGGCGGCATGGGTAATGTCATGGCCAGACAGGCTGACCGCCCCGGTGTCTGGCTGCTCAAAACCCGCCATCAGGCGCAGCAGGGTGGTTTTGCCGCAACCCGACGGCCCCAGAAAGGTGATGAACTCGCCGTCCAGGATGTCCAGGTCCAGCGAGTTCAACACGGTTTTGTCGTCAAACGCCTTGGAGACGTTTTTCAGCGAGAGAAGCGTCTCTTTCATTCACCCGAAACGCTGTTCAGATAGGCCTTATCGGAAATGTTGGTCCACTGACGGACCTGTTCAAGGTAGTTCCGCTGGGAGTTAATGATTTCCTTGGCCAGCTCATCCTTCTGTGCCTCTTCGGCCAGCAGCTTCTTCGTCGCACTGCGTAGCGCGTCAATGACTTCCGGCGGGAAGGTCTTGTGGGTCACATCCGGGTAGTCTTCTTTCATGCGGTCCCAGGCAATGCCGCTTTGATGGGTGCTCTGGATATACATGTCATAGGCCGCGGTGCGCATGGAAACACGCAGTATCTCCTGCAGTTCGGTTGGCAGCTTATCCCAGGTTTTCTGGTTGATCAGGAACTGCACCTCCGCACCTGGTTCCTGCCAGCCGGAGTAGTAATACTTTGCAATCTGGTGGAAGCCCATCTGGAAATCCAGTGCCGGGCCGACCCATTCAAGGGCATCAATAGTGCCCCGCTCCAACGCGCTGTACAACTCACCCGGCGGGATGTTGGTCACGGCCACACCCACCTCGGACATGACTTCGCCGGCGAAGCCCGGAGTACGCATCTTCAGGCCCTTGAGATCGTCCACACTCTTGATTTCCTCGCGGAACCAGCCACCCATCTGGTTGCCGGTATTGCCCCCGGGGAACGACAGCAAGCCATGGGGACGATATACCTTTTCCATCAATTCCATGCCGCCGCCATAGTAAAACCAGGCGTATTGCTCCTGCGCGAGCATCCCGAAAGGCACCGTCGTGAAATACATGGCGTTGGGGATAGACCCCTTGTAGTAATAGGAGGCCGTGTGCCCCATATCGTACTGGCCCGCCTTCACCATATCGAAAATACCGAATGGCGCCTTGTGCTTGTTGGATGAATCAATCCGGAACTGCAGGCGGCCGCCCGACATTTTCTCGGCCATCGAGGCCATGTGGCGAGTTGTTTCACCCAGAATCGGAGAGTTAGGCCCCCAGGTTTCTGCGAGGCGAAGCGTATAGGTTTCCTGGGCCGACAGCGACGCGCTTGCCAGCGCGAACACCAATGCCAGGACGGTCATGAAAGATTTGTGAATAGTCATAGCGAGGTCAGGTTCCGTTTTTTGTAGTGGTCGGATCAGATCGCCCACATCATAGCTTGCTGGCCGGCTGACGCCAATCGTCGACCGACCAGAAGCAACGGTTCTATACCTTGAACTGGCCTACCAGCTCACGCAGACTCTCACCCAGCCGCGCCAACTCGTGGCTCGCCTCGTTGGTCTGGTTCACGCCCGTATCGCTACGCTGCGCTGCGTCCACGATGCGCACCACGTTCTGGTTGATTTCCTCGGCCACCTGGCTCTGCTGTTCCGCCGCTGTAGCAATCTGGGTCACCTGATCATGAATATGGCCCACAGACTTCTCAATGGTGCGCAGGGCGTCAGTGGCGTGGTTGATGCGCTCAACCGTTTCACTGGAGCGTTTGCGGGACGCGTCCATCCGCTCCACTGCTGCGCGGGACTCGGTCACGAAGCCGTCAATCATACCGCGAATCTGATCAGCGGATTCCGCACTGCGTTTGGCCAGCTGGCGGACTTCATCGGCAACCACCGAGAAACCACGGCCATGCTCACCGGCCCGGGCGGCTTCAATGGCTGCGTTGAGGGCCAGCAGGTTGGTCTGGTCAGTGACGGCGTGGATGACGTCCAGTACCTGGGTAATCTCGTCGGTTTTCTCAGCCAGATTACTGATACGGCCAGAGCTGGACTCAATCTCCTCCGACAACTGATTGACGGACGCCTGTGCGTTGGCAATGGTCTCGCCACCATCCCGTGCAAGCCTGTCGGCGTCAGAGGCGGCACTTTCCACCGAGTTGGCATTGCCGGAAATCTGCTGGATCGTGGCCGCCATCTCATTAATGGCGGAGGCAATCTGATCGGTTTCCGAACCCTGCTCCTGTACCGAGGCACGGGTTTCATTGGCAACACGGCTGAGCTCTTCCGCGGCCGAGGCAACCTGGTCAGTGGTCGCGCCGACATCGCGGATGGTGTCCTGGATTTTCACCACGAAGGCGTTGAAGCGACGCCCAAGCTCGGCGAGTTCGTCGTTTCCTTCGTCCGGCAGACGGTGGCGGAGGTCGCCCTCACCCTCGGCGATGTCCTTCATCATGGCAGTAACGGTGTTCAAAGGCTTCGTCACCGTACGACCGACAAACATACCGATGAGCAATGCGATGATGACCACAATCACAGTAACCAGAACAATAAAGCCGAGGGTTTCGGCGATCTCTGCTTCAATATTCGCGCGTGCGGCGGAAACCACTTCCGCGATATCGGTGACATACACACCGGTCCCGATCATCCAGCCCCAATCGGGAATGATGGTGGTATAAGACACCTTGGGCTCAACCTCGCCAGAGGCGGGGTTGGGCCAGTCGTAACCGAAGAAACCATCGTTTTCTGCCGCTTCGAACAATGACTGTATCAGTTTTCGTACATCCGGATTGGTCGTTGGCCCTTCTCTGGAAGGATCGGGGGCATACGCCAGGTTTTCCAGATCTTTGGCATACGCAAAAATATAGTTGCCGCCCCCAAACCGGATGGAGCGCAGGCGATTCCTCGCTGCCTCACGGGCCTCGGCATCTGAAAGGTCCGGATCGTTCTTCGCGTCCAGCACCACGGAACGGGCGGTATCCACCAGATTCTTCAACCCTTCCTTGCGGGCACTGAGCAAGCTTGCTTCCAGGCGCTCAAGCTCGGCCTCACCACCGCTTTTTATCTGGGCGACCGTAATCCAGGCAAGGGTTGCCGCCGTAATGACCACCGGGACCAGAACGCCCAGCAGAAGACGGGAACGTATGCGTAACCGGCTCAGCAATGTCATCAAGAAGTTCTCCGTATGAGATCAAATGTTCAGCGTAATTATCCACAACCGGGCACCCAGAGTGTGTTCCAGTTTGTAATACCGGTGTGTGCGACTTCGGGGTGTAAAGCTGCGACACTGCCACAACTCATTCATGCATTTGCTTTTATTGTTAAACGTCTTAACGGCCGGTAGCGGATGGACTTGAACCAGCGTTAGACTAAAGGTCTAGCCCCAAACGTCCGATTCATCAAGCCTGGCCCAATAAAACCAGTTTCAGGGGCACGGATGAAACACCTCTATCTGATTCGCCACGCCAAATCCAGCTGGGCCGATGATGGCCTTCGTGATCACCAGCGCCCCCTCAACAACCGGGGCCTGAAACAGCTGGCCCCCATGGGCAGGGCAATCCTTGCGGATGGGGCGTTCGATGGAACGGTCTACTGCAGTAATGCCACCCGCGCACAACAAACCCTGGAAGGCCTGATTCCGAGCAACCATCAGCACGCCGTCAAACTGGCGCCTGTTCTATACACGTTTAACCATGAGGTCGTGCTCGACTGGCTGCGCGACCGGGACGAAGACAGCATTACCCTGATTGGCCACAACCCTGCGCTGGAGGATCTGGCAGGCTTACTGCTGAAGCACGCACCCGATACTTTCCCCACGTGCAGCTACATGCACATCACCCTGCCAATGGAGCACTGGTGCGAGATCGGTAAGAACAGGGGCCGGCTTGAACGTTTCCTGACGCCCAAAGACGTCAGCTATGAGCAGTTTCATCGCAAACGGACGAAAACCCGCATCGACTTGCACTCTCCGCTGGCATGGCACATCCCGGAATCGCTGTCACACCAGTATCAACGCATCAGGGATCTGGAACCGGGCGTATTGCAGGGGTACGACGACGAGTTTCTGCATCAGTACCGTATTGCCATTCGCCGCAGCCGGGCCATCGCCGAAGCAGTTGTCGACATCAGTGGTGACAGCGATTTACGCAAGGCCGTCAAGAGTCTGAAACGGCATGGCCAAGCCACCAGCCGGCTCAGAGACCTTCACGTATTACTGGGTGACCTGGCGCAATGGCCACTGGAGGAAGATACCCGGTTGGCCCTGGTGAGCTCCGGCGCCCGCAGCCATTTTGCCAACCTGGCAGACAATGAACACCAGGAGCTGACCAAACGCCTGAACAGCGGCCAATACCGCAAAGACATGGATGAGTGGCACCAGCTTCTCACTTCCCGCCACTTGAAGAAGGTAACCCGGAAACTGACCGCTGAAGACATCCACAAAACCCTGGAAAAGCACATACACAAGCACAACGCTGTGGCGCGAAACCTGAACGAACAGTCCCCGGACAATCACTTTCACGACCTGCGCAAACGACTGAAACGCATACGCTACCTGGCCGAGTTGAACAAACCGGCGTTTCACGACAGGCTCAGGCCATTAAAACATCGACAACAACGGTTCGGTGACTTTCAGGACCTGCACGTGCAGATTGACATGCTGCTGGCCTTTCGCAACAGCATTGCCACGGAGCCGGACATGCTGGCGCCCGTGGCGGGCCTGAACACGCTGATTTCAGACCTCGCCGTGGAGAAACATCGCGTACGGGCTGACATACTGTCCCTCGGCGGCATTGACTGACAATCCACTATTTGGGGACAGCATTCATCCCACGCCCCATCCAGGCCGACCAGGAATAAAGCCCCAGCGCCACCCAGATCATCACGAAGCTCGCCAGCTTCTCCCCACTCATGGGTTCATCAAACACAAACAGCGCGATGAAGAACTGCAGCGTGGGGTTGATGTACATCAGGAAGCCCACGGTTGCCAGGCGCAGCCGGCGGGCCGCACCGGCGAAGAACAACAGGGGGATGGCGGTGACGATACCGCTGGACATCAAAAGCAAGGCAATGGTGATGTTGTCATTGAAGTGGGATTCTCCGGCCGAGCCCAGAACCCCGAGAGCCAGCAGGCCGACCGGTAGCAGAAGCAGCGTCTCAACAAACAGGCCCGAAAGACCATCCAGCTCCACCTGCTTTCGAAGCAGGCCGTAGGTGCCGAAGCTGAACGCAAGCACCAGGGTGATCCAGGGCACCACGCCCAACAGAAAAAGCTGATAAAGGATGGCGATGGTCGCCAATGCAACCGCCACAATTTGCAGTCGGGTAATGCTCTCCCGCAGCACCAGCATGCCCAGGCCGACATTCACCAGGGGCGTGAGGAAATACCCCAGGCTCGCCTGAAGCACATGACGAGTTTCCACGGCATAGATATAGACCCCCCAGTTCAGCGCAATGAACACCGCACAGCCGAATACGAAGCCAAGCTTTTTAGGGTGTGCCAACGCAGCAGTGATGGGTTTCCAGCGCCCCAGGAAGCTCACCACGATGGCGAGAAAAACACAGGACCAGACGATCCGGTGAACCAGCACCTCGTAAGAGGGCACACCCTCAAAAAGCGCGAAATAAATGGGGAAACAGCCCCACAAGGTATAGGCGGCCAGGCCGAAACCCACGCCTTTTGCTGCATCAGGCGTAGCATGTTTCACAGACAACAGGCCTTATATTTTCTGCCACTTCCGCAGGGGCAGGATTCGTTCCGGCCAGGCTTGAGGGTCCCTTCGCGGGTATCGCCCGACACGTAGTACCAGCGCTCACCGTCGCGGACGAAGCGGGAGTTCTCTTCCAGATACCCCCAGCCGCCGCCTGCCCGGTAAAGGGCGCGAAAGTGCACCGTGCCTTCGTGTTCACCTTCATCTGACGACAGTACCTGCAGCGACACCCACTTCGGCGCCTCGGTCAGATCAAGGTCTTGGGGCCGGGTGCTGGTGTGCCATGTGGCTTTCAAATAGTCCGTCAGATTCAGTACAAACGCGCTGTAGCGAGATCGCATAAGGGCTTCCGGTGAGGATGCCGGTTTGCCCTGATGGCATGGCTCGCAACAAGTACTGTACGGTTGGCGGCTGCCACAGGGGCAGTCGTCCGGGGTAATCTCTGGCGCCATCGGGTCGTCCTTATCGCCGGTTAGTGCTGTTCACGGACCCGGCAGACCCAGGACACGTAAATGATTCATTTTAACAGTTTTAGTTGCCCTGCGGCTGTGCTATCAACAATCATCAACTGACCTGATCGAGTAGCCCGATTGTGACCGACCTCTCCCTGCTGCAGATACTCCTTGCTAACCTGGCTTTGCTGGCCGGCGCCTGTTTGCAGGGCGTGGCAGGTTATGGCATCGGTACGCTGGCGGCACCATTGCTGTTCCTGATCAGCCCCGTGCTGATACCGGCGCCGCTGGTTCTGAACGCCGTGGTGCTGACGATTTTCATGCTGCTGCGGAACCGGGGCGCCTTGCAGGTCCGCGAGGTGCGCTTTGCCATTGGCGGTGGCGTTGGCGGCATGATCCTGGCCGGGATCACGCTGATGCTGATTTCACCCACGGGATTCGAGCTGGCGTTCGGCGTTCTGATCCTGATTGGCGTAGTACTGAGCGCAGGTGGTTTGCGACCTGCCCTGAACGCTCGCAACAGTATCTTGGCCGGCGCTGCCTCGACCTACATGGGAACCATTACCGCCGTTGGCGGCCCACCGATTGCACTGATCTACCAGAATCAGAAGGGACCACTGGTGCGGGCCAATATGTCGGCCTTCTTCCTGGTGGCGAGTTTTTTCAGTATTGCCGCCCTGGTGGTTTCCGGCTACCTGGGGCAGCGGGAACTACAGTTATTTGCGGTCACCTTTCCAGGGGTTCTCATCGGCTTCTGGCTTTCCGGCAAGCTGGTCAATCGCATGCCGTTTGACGGACTGAGGCCGGTCATTCTTGGCATCGCCGCCGTTGCGGGTGTGGCGGCACTGATTCGCGGGCTGATGTCGCTCTGACCCCCGGGACTACTCGGCCCACAGTCTCGCCCGGAAATGGCTCTGCTTCCACAATACCGCGACCCATATCGCGTGAAGATTGATCAAAAACGCCAAAATCCACTCGAAGGCGTCGTCTATCTGGCTGTACACCCCTGGCACAACGGCTGTGAGGATAACCGATAGAATACCCACCGCCAGTATCAGCTCACACAACCACAACAGTCGCCTGCCATTGGCGTGCCACCGCGGATGCCCCTTCAGTGCCGAGCTGATCAGCAACTGTGCGATGAACGTCAGCGAAAAATACAGCACGACACCTATCCGGCGAATCAGATTGAAACCGTCCCCTTCGTGACCCAGAGCCAGCGTGTAGGCGGCCAGCGACGTACACGCGACGAAGCCCAGCCAAGGGACCCAGGGCCGACCGCGGCTGGTGGCACCCAGCTGCTGTAGCCAACGACCGTTGAGGGCCCAGAACAGAATGCCGAGAATCGCCGCCGGCAACATGGTGCCCTTGAAAATGAAATAGCTGGTACCGTATCGGCCGGTGCGGCTGATGCTCGTGCAACTGTCCCAATAGGGAATACACCAGGAAACATGCCCCTCCAGCACCGACACCGCGAAGGTTGTGTGGATGGTGACCAGCGGCGTCAGCGTGGCGGCCAGCGCCAGCCACCACAGGGGGATGCCATTCCTCACGGAGGTCATAACACTATTTTCCTCAGCTTGGGTTGTTGGTACTGGCGGCCATCGGAATTTCCTCGCTCTACCTTCCGCTGTCGCGCAAGTTCGACAGGCTGGAGTACGAAACCTTCATGTTGCAGGGACGGTAGCGCCTGCTAGGCTGAAATGACCGGCACGTTTTCTTTTGGTTACAGCATTTGACACTATTTTAGGATTCAAGCGATACACGAGCGTAGCGTTCACTCATACTTTAGTCGTGGCGCACAAACACTGACCAGGGTTTAATCGTGCGATCACGCCAATCCTGGCTTTGAGAAAACCTACTATGCCAATGGGCCGCGAAGACATCATAGAGACTGAAATCCCGGTATCCCAACTGGCAATAGGGATGCATGTGGTTCGTCTGGACCGGCCGTGGGAAGACACCGATTTCCTGCTGCAGGGCTTCATTCTTCAGACTGAGGAAGATGTGCTTGCCGTGCAGCAACAGTGCGAAACGGTCATCGTGGAAGGGCGTGTACAAGTCGCTCCAACGACCGAGAGACAGACGCCAGCAAGTCGGCGCAAAACATCGGTCAAAACTGGCCGCTCCGTCGCCGCTCAACAGCCTTCGGCCGTCTCCAAGCGAAAAGTCACCTACGTCAATAAAGTAGACGCCAGCCGGGAAATGGCAACGGCCCGAATGCACTATGCCGATGCCAAAGCCATGGCTAAAAACATCATGTCCAGCCTGCGGCTCGGGCGGACCCTGGAAATGAACCAGATCCACCAGGTGGTGGATGATTGCGTCGATAGCGTACTGCGCAACGACAATGCTTTGCTGCTGCTCACCAAGATCAAAAACAAGGACGAATACACGGCCGAACACTGCATCAACGTATCAATCCTGTCAGCCGCATTCGCCAAGCACCTGGGGCTTCTGGAGGGGGAAATCCGCACTTTGGCACTGTGTGGTCTGCTTCACGATGTCGGCAAGATGCGCATTGACGACGAGATCCTGAACAAGCCCGGAGCCCTCACGCCCGAAGAGTTCGCAGTGATGAAAAACCACACCACATTTGGTCGCGATGTGCTTGCGGCACTCCCCCGACTGGCACACGCGGCCGTTGATGTTGCTTATTCCCACCACGAACGAATGGATGGCAAGGGCTATCCACGAGGCCTGTCCGGGCAGCAGATTCCGCTGTTCGCGAAAATCGTGGGGCTGGTCGACACCTACGACGCCATCACCAGCTCCCGGGTTTACGACAAGGGGCGGGCGTCCATGGAAGCTTTGCAGATTATCCACCGCAACAAGGGCGCCCAGTTCGATGCGGAGCTGGCGGTGGAGTTTATCCGCATGGTTGGCGTTTACCCGCCCGGTTCCATCGTGGAAATGACCAACGGTGAAGTAGGCATCGTGGTGGCCACCCATCCCACCAGCAAGCTCAAACCACGGGTGCTGCTTGTGCGAGACGCGAACAAGCGGCCGATGGCCACCTTCCGCGAAGCAAACCTGTTAAACCAAGCGCAGGACAGCTCCGGACAACCCTACAAGATTGCCCGGGAAGTGCCGGACGAAAGCTTCGGCATCGTAATGAAGGACTTCATCGAACAGGGCATCCTCAACCGTAAAGCACCGGACGTATCAGCTCCGGTCGATGACGGCCATGGTGAGTCTTGAGATACAGGTCAGTTTACCTTCCTCGTTTTCCAGCTTTATTTCCCAGACCTGCGTTGTACCGCCGATATGAACCGGACGCGCGGTTCCGTAGACCCAGCCCCTGGTAACGGAGCGAATGTGGTTGGCATTGATGTCCAGCCCCACGGCAATCTGGTTCTCCTTACGCAAGCAATAATTGGCCGCCATGCTCCCCAGCGTCTCCGCCAGCACCACTGACGATCCACCATGGAGAATGCCAAACGGCTGAACCGTGCGTTCATCGACCGGAATCCGGCCAGTCACGTAATCATCACCAATGTCCACGTACTCAATACCCATGGTCTCGACAGCGGTGTTTTTACTGGCTTCGGCCAGTTGTTCGAGGGTGGGGATACTGCGGGTCCAGATTGCCATCGACTGCTACCTCCTGGTGTTGTGGGTCCTGCAAGCTGAGGTGCCCCAAAGCTCTTTAGTGTATACAGATAGGTAGCGAACGACCATAGCGTGGTTATCCTATAAAAGCACCTCACCGGGCAAGATTGACCACACCCAAAATCGTTATTGATAATCGTTTGCATTTGAGGTTTTTGCTGCTAGTCTTTCAATGAGTCGAGGCAAACAGGAGGCGGTGTGATGAGCCGAGCAGCAACTCAATTGGCCGGTAGCGCCAGCAGCATTTTTCAGGCGTGGCTGGATCTGAAACAGCAGACTGATCGCAACGTACAACTCCATACCAACCGCAGTCCAGAGACAAAGCGCACGGAACAGTCGCAACGTTGATTCAAACAATTTTTTTCAACATCACCCCGCCATGAGTGTTCTGGTGCGATCGCTCGCCCACACGGTTGAATTCCAGCCGGATCACCGCAACAAAGAAGGTTATAAGGCAGTTGTCAGAATACATCCCTTGATCAAAAAGGACAGGTTACATGAAAGTACTGATGGTTCTCACCTCGCACGATCAGATGGGAGATACCGGCCACAAGACCGGCTTTTGGCTGGAAGAGTTCACCGCCCCCTATTACGTTTTCAGGGATGCCGGCGCAGACATCACCATTGCCTCTCCCAAGGGCGGGCAGCCACCCATCGACCCCAACAGTGAAACTGAGGATGCACTGACGGAAACCACCCGTCGCTTCCAGCAGGACGCCCATGCCAAGGAAGCGCTCGCCAGCACGAAGAAACTGGCGGATGTGGATATGAACGACTACGACGCCCTGTTTTACCCCGGAGGCCATGGCCCATTGTGGGACCTGGTCAACGATGACAAGTCCGTCGCTCTGATCAAGGCAGCCTACGAACAGGACAAGGTCATTGGCGCCGTATGCCATGCCCCGGCGGTCTTCAGAGACGTCGAGATCAAACCAGGGCAGAACCTGGTCGGCGGTCGCAACGTGACCGGCTTCAGCAACAGTGAGGAAGAGACCGTTGGCCTGACCAACGTTGTGCCATTCCTGCTGGAAGACATGCTGAAGGAGAAAACCGCCACCTACACCTGCGGGGATGACTTCACACCGCACATCGTGGTGGACGGCAAGCTGATTACCGGGCAAAACCCGCCCTCCTCGGAAGGCACCGCCAAGGCGGTGATGCAGGCCTTGCAGCAGGGCTGATCAGCGATCCTGAACCTGCTCCCCGGCGTGACTGATCAACACGCCGGGAGCGCCTTCCTCCAGCGTTTTCCGGATCGCATCCGGCACTGGCGTCTTCGTCATTGTCGACGGCTGGATCAACACGTAAGTGATATCAGCCTCTGCCACCAGCAATCCATCCCCGTACCGATAGAATTCAAGGTGCACTGTGAATGAGGTGTTACCGATACGGCCAGCTCGTATCCTGGCTTCCAACACATCATCAAATCGCGCAGGTGCCCGATAGTTCACAGTGAGACTCACTACCTGAATGTCCAGATCCTGATCCAGCAGATTCTGGTAATCCCCGAACAGAACGCGGATATATTCGTTAACGGAAATGTCCACGTAATCCGCGTAACGTGCGTTGAACACCACACTCTGGGCATCGCATTCACCGTAGCGGACGCGAAACCGAAACCGGAATGGCAGGTCGGTCAATTCAGTCATGGTCACTCAGCCCCAAAACCCGAGAAGCCCCCAGCCTACCCCATCCAGAAATCATTTTCTGCCGGCATACAGGCTTAGCCCCAATCAGGCGTTTGGCACGCCCAGTGAGTCCACAAAGTAGTCCAGCAGCATTCTCACCTTTGGCGACAGGTGACGGTTATGGGGATACACCGCCCAGATACCGTCATCGTCTTCCTGGTAATGAGTCAGAAGCGGTATCAGCGTACCCGCGTCGAGTGCCGGCCCAACGTAATAATCCGGCAGCTGGACAATACCAACCCCCTTCAGCGCTGCATCCAACAAGGCTCTGCCGCTGTCACAACGCACATTTCCACGAATCCGGACATTGCGGGGATGACCCGCATCCTGAAATCGCCAGTAACCCAGATTCCCCTGAAGGCAATTATGGTGTTCCAGCTCAGACAGAGAGTGCGGGGTGCCATGGACAGCGAGATAAGCTGGCGAGGCGCATACATACAGAGTCCGGGAGGCAAGACGCCTGGCCATCAGGCTGGAATCGTCCAGTTTACCAAGCCGTACCGCAAGGTCGTAACCTTCCGCCACCAGGTCCAGTTGCTGGTTGGTCAGTTTCATTTCAACGTCGAGTTCGGGATACCGCAGTACAAAATCGTTGACCAGCGGTGCGATCGACTTCTCTCCGTAGGTTACCGGCGCCGTCAGTCGCAGCCGGCCCTGGGGCACCAGCTGCATATTGGTCATAGAGCGCTCCGCCTGTTCAAGGGCGTCCAGTATCTGGCGACAATGCTGATAGTAGATCTGCCCGGCCTCGGTAGTGGAGACGCGCCGGGTCGTTCGATAGAACAGATGGGTGGATAACCTGTCTTCGAGCGCGCTGATCTGTCGGCTGACGTGAGCGGTCGAGACGTCCAGGCGTTTTGCCGCCCGGGTGAAGCTCTCCGTTTCAGCCACCGCCACGAATTCGTTTACACCTTCCCAGCGCTGCATGTCACCACCCTATTTTTGCTTCAGCAATCCTGATTATTACACATGAGTAAAAGTGATTTCACGAATACGGTCATTATCAACATCTGTGCATCAAATATAATGACCAGATCATTCGGGCAGTATCCAAATACAGATGCATCACAAACGGAGAGAATTATGAGCGAGATGATCAAATCAAAAGCAGCCATTGCCTGGGGACCGGGGCAACCACTCTCCATTGAAGAAGTGGATGTAATGCCGCCGAAAGCTGGTGAAGTTCTGGTGCGGGTGATCGCTACCGGCGTATGTCACACCGATGCGTTTACGCTTTCCGGAGACGATCCCGAAGGTAATTTCCCCGCGATTCTGGGCCATGAAGGCGGCGGCATCGTTGAGGCCATCGGCGAAGGTGTCACGAGTGTCGAGATTGGAGATCACGTTATTCCCCTGTACACGCCAGAGTGTGGGGAATGTAAATTCTGCCTCTCCGGTAAAACCAACCTGTGCGGGAAGATCCGGGAAACCCAGGGCAAGGGCCTGATGCCCGATGGCACCAGCCGTTTCTACAAGGATGGCCAGCCAATCTATCACTACATGGGCTGCTCCACCTTCTCCGAGTACACCGTGCTGCCGGAAATCTCTCTGGCCAAAGTGAACAAAGAAGCGCCACTGGAAGAAGTGTGCCTGCTGGGCTGCGGAGTAACCACCGGCATGGGAGCCGTCATGAACACTGCCAAGGTGGAAGAAGGTGCCACCGTGGCGATCTTCGGTCTGGGCGGCATCGGCCTGTCTGCCATTATTGGCGCTACCATGGCCAAGGCCAGCCGCATCATTGCCGTCGATATCAATGAGAGCAAGTTCGACCTCGCGAAGCAACTTGGTGCAACCGATTGCATCAACCCAAAAGCCTATGACAAACCCATTCAGGAAGTCATTGTCGAACTGACAGATGGCGGCGTGGACTACTCCTTTGAGTGCATTGGCAACGTCGACGTGATGCGTTCTGCCCTGGAATGCTGCCACAAGGGCTGGGGCGAATCCGTCGTCATCGGTGTCGCAGGTGCTGGCCAGGAGATTTCCACCCGTCCATTCCAACTGGTGACCGGTCGAGTCTGGAAAGGCTCCGCGTTCGGCGGCGTCAAAGGCCGCTCCGAGCTCCCTGGAATTGTCGAGCGGTATCTGCAGGGCGAGTTCAAACTCAACGATTTCATCACCCACACCATGGGGCTTGAAGACATCAATGAGGCGTTCGAACTGATGCACGAAGGAAAGAGCATTCGTAGCGTGATCCATTTCGATAAGTGACCGGCGCGGTCGCCTGCCACCCATGGCAGGCGACTCACCCACGGAGTTCTTGATGAGCATCGAAAACCTGAGCAGCAACAAAAGTTTCGGTGGCTGGCACAAGCAGTACAGCCATCAGTCCGACACCCTTGGTTGTGTCATGCGTTTCGCGATTTACCTGCCACCACAGGTGGCTAGTGGGCAAAAGGTACCCGTCGTTTACTGGCTATCGGGCCTGACCTGCACCGACGAAAACTTCATGCAGAAAGCAGGCGCCCATCGGGTGGCCGCCGAACTGGGCATTGCCATTGTGGCCCCGGACACAAGCCCCAGAGGCGACGACGTCGCCAACGATGACGGTTACGATCTTGGCCAGGGGGCGGGGTTCTATGTGAATGCTACCGAGAGCCCCTGGAACACGCATTACCGCATGTACGATTACGTGCTGAATGAACTACCGGCACTGGTGGAGTCGGTGTTCCCAGTGACCGGCCAACGCTCTGTCGCGGGACATTCCATGGGCGGGCATGGCGCCCTGGTGCTGGCATTGCGCAATCCACAGACGTACCAGTCGGTGTCTGCCTTCAGCCCGATCAGCAATCCGGTCAGTTGCCCCTGGGGCAAAAAAGCCTTAGCTGCCTATCTCGGCAACGACACCGGGCGCTGGGCTGCCTACGATGCCAGCCTGTTAATGCGCAAGGCACAGCAATTCGTGCCCGCCCTGGTGGATCAGGGTGACGCTGACAACTTCCTGGCCGAACAGCTTCGTCCCGAAGCCCTTGAGGCGTCAGCCCATATCAGCGGTTACCCGCTGGAACTGAATCTGCGCGAGGGCTACGACCACAGCTACTACTTCATTGCCAGCTTCATTGAGGACCATCTGCGATTTCATGGTCGGCATCTGGAACGGTGACGGAGCCCTTCACCGCGACGGAGATAAGTACAAAAAACGGATAGGAATGTTCACTAACCGGATATTTGCCCACGCCTGAATAGCCGATAGTTCAAATGCCAAACAACAAGGAGAAGGCAAATGAACTATCGACATTCATTACTAGCGCTCGCGATTGCATCCGGTCTCGGCGCGGCCCCCACCGTTCACGCTCTCGAACTCGGCGAGTTCAACGACACCAAATTCAGCATCGGTGGTTATTTCAAAGCCGAAGCCATCTATGAAAAAGTCGATGATGGGGATTCCCGCATCTTCGGCCGTTCCAACCAGTCCCGCGTTAACCTCAAAACCGTGACCCAGAAGGAAGGCCATACGATTGTTGGTTTTGTGGAAGGTGACTTCTACGGCGGCACCTTTCCTGGCGAGAACAACGACCTTCGGCTTCGCCACGCGTTCATCAAGGTGGACCAGACCACCGTTGGTCAAACCTGGACCGGCCAGTTCTGGGCGGTTGCCTATCACGATTACCTGGACTTCCTGGGTGGGCCACGTGGCACCCTGGGCGGGTTCAACTTCCGCACCAACCTGATCAGCCACGAGGTGGCCGGCTTCCGCTTTACCGCCCAGGACCCGGTCAACAACGACGCGGACACCCCCGATCTTGCCATTAACTACAACCTGAATCTCGACGGCGGTCACCGTGTTATCCTCACCGCGTCCGGTCGCGAAATTGAAAACGGTGATTTCGTCGGCGGCGGCGCCATTGGCTCGAAATTCATGATCGGGCCGCACAGCTTCAATCTGAACGCTCACTACGGTGAGGGCCTTGGCGCGTTCACCGGCGTTGGCGTGAACAACAGCCTGGCATCCCCGGACGTTGAGAACGGCGATGCCGTAAGCCAGGCAGGGTTTGACGTTGGCTTCCGCTATGTCATCAACAATGAGTGGCGGGCCAATGTGGCCTACACCGCCGTTGAGGTGGATGACAATGCCGACACCAACTACGAAGCCCATCGCGTCAACCTGATCCACAACATCACCCAGGATCTGGAAGCCGGGGTAGAGTGGCGCAAATACAACCTCGCCTTCGGCCCACTGCTGCCGGAAGGCCAGCACGTTGAAGTCATGGCGAAATACAAATTCTGATCCGGACCTTCAGAATTGGTATCCTTGCCAACAACCCGAAAAACAGGCGCCCGCCGTCTCCAGGGCGCCTGTTTTCCGCTGGTACACGGCAGCACCAGTCATTTGCAAACGGGAACATCCATGGCAGAAGAAAGCCCCAAGCGGCAGGGAATCGGGTCGCTGGAAATCGGATTGCATATCCTCAACTACATTTCAGCGGCATCAAGGCCACCTACTCTCAAGGAGCTGTCGGGCGCACTAGATCTCTCACCCAGCCGCGCCCACAAGTACCTGGTCAGTTTGCTGAGAGAAGGCTACATCAACCAGGTGAATCACACCCAGTACACCCTGGGCAATTCCAGCCTGACTCTGGGCATTTCCGCGCTCCGGCGAATCAACCCAATCCAGTTGAGTTATGAGGCCGTTGACCGGCTCAATGAGGAAACCGACAGAACCGTCTCCGTCACCGTCTGGAACGGCAACGGCCCGCTGGTCATCAAATGGCTGGATTCGAGCCAGCCGATCTCGGTCAACGTGAGGCTGGGCGCAGAACTGTCGCCACTGAACTCTGCGTCAGGAAGGATTTACCTGGCCCACCTGCCGGCGAAACGGCGCAAGGAACTGGTGGACCAGTACTACAAGAACTCCAAGTCACTGCCCAAGCACCAGGGCAAACCCATCACCCGGGAGGAGCTGCAACCCCATCTGGAGACCATCAAACGGGATAACTACTGCGCGTTTTTCAGTGATTACCTGCCCGAAATCAATGTGCTCAGCCGCCCCGTATTTGATATCAACGGCAGCATCGTCACCGTCATCACCCTGTTGGGTCTTGATCGGGACACCGACATCAGCGAAGGCTCATTCCTGTTCGAACAGGTCCGGGAATGCAGCGACCGGGTTACCCGACAGATCTGCGGGGAACAACGGGAAGGCAATGGCCGGGGTTAACCGGCCATTCGCAGGGTTTCAGAGGGCAACTCGCCAAAGGACTTTCGATAGTCCGATGAAAACCGGCCGAGGTGGCTGAAGCCGTAATCCAGGGCGATCTCGGTGACATTCCGGCATTTGCCCTGCAAAAGGTCTTCCCGCAACTTCTGTAGCTTCAACTGCTTGATATAACACTTTGGGGTCGTCGCGAAGGCCTTGGAAAAGGCATTATAGATGGATCGAACACTCATATTGGAAACGCCGGACAGCTCTTCAATATCAATGTTGCGGTGCAGGTTCTGTTCAATGTAGTGCAGCATCTTCCCCAGCATGGGTGTACAGGCCACACCACTCTCCTGGCTGGACCAGTTACTGGGAAATACTTTCAGCAGTTTCTTGAGGATAATCTCCCGATAGGGAGCGCATACCGGATTAATATCTTCGTCTTCCGCATCGTCAAGTTCGGACAGCACCGCCTCCATGATATTGATCAGGGCCGGGCATAGCCGAAGCTCCACAGGCGCCCGGGTAAAACGAATGCCGTTTTCCGGCAAACGGCCATGGGCCAACTCGCGGGCGTTATTCAGTACGTGTTCCGGGACCTTGATAATCAGTTTTTCACAGTCGTCGGAATACTCCGGGTCAATGCTCTCATAGGGGTTCACCATCACGGCCTGGCCACTGCGAACCTTCATGCGTTCGCCCGCCTGGTGCCACACGCATTCACCCCGGGTCACAATCTGGAAGTGGTAGATGGAATCGAGTTCGGGACTTTTTACCCGAACATGGTTGCCGTAGCTAAGCTGGGACATCCCGAACCCGGCAAACTCCCTGAAGCTGAGACTGGACTTCCGTTTCTGCTCGCCCAGCATTTCCAGGCGATGCTGCCCGATATGCTGATTAACAAACGCAGACACCTCTTCCGGATGTGCCCCCTGAAGGACGGTAGCGCCCGCAAGTGATTGACCAAACATCTCTCGCCTCATTTACTTATTGTTAATTAGTTCACTTTATATAAATCTAGATGGTCAATCAACAACCAATGAAGACACCACTTAATCAGCATACGTTCATTGATTAAGGAAGAACGCGAGTATGAGGTTTAACGAGGTATACGAGAGCGGCAAGAGCGCCAACTCATAGTGGGAAGTCAGGAGGTCTGTTGCTTCAACAAAGTGGCGATGGTCGAGGTGTATGGGGCATCGATGCCAAGACTGGTGCAACGTTTGAGCACGGCGCCCGCAATACTGTCCAGCTCAAGAGGGCGCCCTTTCTCTCTGTCTATCAACATGGACGTTTTTATGGCATTGAAAGAACTGATCAGCTCGAACATTTCGTGGAGGTCCGCCTTCGTGAGATTTACATCATCGGCCCTTGATGCTTCAACGGTTTCCGCCATCATGCCATACACAATCCTGCTGAGCTCAGGATGATGAGTAAGGCTGCGGGTGTCTAGTCCTGTCAGTGCCGAGAGCGGGTTTACACCATTGTTGATCACCAGCTTACGCCATAGCTCGTAGCGAATGTTGTCGGAAAGCGTGGTCGGAATACCCGAGTCGTCGAATACCGCCGCGAGTTTCTTCAGCAGCAACGAGCGCGCGCTTCCGGGTTTACCCACCGCAGGCCATTCGCCCATGACGATCTCGGCAACGCCTTCTGCTTCAACAACCCCTGGCCGGGCAATATGCCCACCGATCCGCACCGCAAGCCCGCCAATTATTCGCTCCGTACCTATGACATCGGCCAGCAACGGCTCATTGTCAACGCCATTCTGTAAGGACAACACGGGAACCCGGCCCTGTCTGAGCCAGGTTCCGAGCTCTTCCGTAACCAATACGGTGGCTGTCGACTTCAGGGCAATGATGATTACGTCAAAGTCGTCAGGGTGGAATCCGGCCGCCAGTTGCTGGTGGCTGAGCGCCTTTGGACGATGAATCAGCTCCCGCCCCTCGTAGTAAACTTTCAGGCCATTGCTGGCAAGGGCATGCAGATGGTCCCCTCGAGCAGTGAGTATCACCCGGTGCCCCGACTCCAGAAGCCTGGCAGCATAGTAACCTCCAATACCACCGGCCCCAACCATCAATAGTTTCAGCATTTATGGGACCCTCTGTATTTCCAACAGATTATTGCATCCATCCATAACCTGCGAGGGATTGACTGGTCTCGTTCAGCGAAAAGCCAAACAGGCGCTGAGGTGCCTGCATTCCACCCAGACTGAAGGCGGTATTGAGCACACATAACGTCGGGTCGGCAATGGGGGCTTTGGCTCCCGGACTGGAATTAGAGGCACCAAGGTCAGATTTCGACATGGCTTTTGCCCATCGGTGTTCATCTTCCCACTGACGAATCAGGTTACGGATATAACTGTCAATTGGCTGAGGATGATCCACATTGTTGCCGACGTTTTCCAGCCGGTCCAGACATATCAGCAACACGCCCTGGTTTCTCAAGGCTTCCAGGCAATGACCAATGGCCCTGTAGTGTTCACTGGTCATGCCCGTGTTGAGCTTCAATTCAATCACCTCATCAGGCGCGAGGTGCGTCATGCTCTCAGCCAATTCCTTCAAACCCTGTTCCCGAGATCCGCGAACGGCGGCATCAAACCCCCGTTCCGCCATTTCAGACTGCAGACGCCTGGCAAGAACTCCCTCGCCACACTGGTAAAAAATTTCCGGCTGTACGCCCCCTTTTGCCGAGGTAATAAATGCTACGTTGGCAATCACGAGATCCGGCCGTATCAAGCGGCGCAGGCTTGCCTGCCCTTTGGGCCCTATCAGCGCTTCGGTTTCACAGGACAAATACAGCACAGGCAGCTTGGTCACATTACTCACCCGCAAGACACGTTGGTTTGAAGACAACTTTAAGGACGGACTTTACTGGCCGGCTCCCCTGCTATCCCGAAATGGCTTTTAGGCATTTCGGTAATGATTACCCGTACGCGTTCAATCGGCGAATCAATTGAGCGTGACATGGCTTCCGACACCTCACGAATAAGTCGCTCTTTCTGTTCGTCCGTGCGACCTTCAAGGATATACAGTTGGGCTATTGGCATGACGGTTCCTCACGCAAAATCAACAAGAACGTTCCTGACACGCTCCGGGCTCGACGACAAGAAGGCCGGGTAGGTGGCCAGGCGACCAAACCATTGGCGAGTTCGGGGAAAATCGGCAGGGATATCCACGCCGTAGAGCAGGGCCAGAGCAAACCTTGGAAACAAGGCGCACTCGGCCAGGGTTGGCTGGTTCCCGAGAAGGAAGCTTTCGTCTTGCAACGCCATCTCGAGTGCGGCTAGCCCGCCCAGAAATCCGTGTGTACCCTTACGAATCCTGTCTTGATCCCATTCGTTCTCCGGTTTATCGCGTTTCTCAAAGACCACTTCCCGCAGGGATTGCCCCAAAATTCTATCCCCGTACACGACCCAGCTTCGTGCTTCCGCCCTTCGGCGTGGAGAATCCGGCAGCAAGGCCGGCCCGGTTTCGGCCAGGTACTCAAGCATCGGGCCAGAGTCCGTCAGTACCAGGTCATCCTCAATCAACACCGGCACCGTTTGACTCGGCGATAATCGCTGCCACTCGGCGAGAACATCCGGATCTGACCTGTCCATACTGTGCATCGCCCGCCCCTGCATAGCTGCGGCAATTCGGACTCGCCAGCAAAACGGACATTCAGGCTTATCAATCAGTCGTATCCTGATCATTGACGTGCTGCTCCCAGATCCAGCAGATGCTCCCCCACAAAATCCAGCCTGTCCTGGCCCCAGAAAATCTGGTCGCCGATAACAAACGTGGGAACACCCAGGGCACCCTTTTCCTGTGCTTCCAGCCAGTTCCGGTCAAGTTGGGCATGGAGTTCGGGATCATCGATCGCCTTGGCAAACGCCTCCCTGTCCAGCCCGACGCTTTCGGCAACCGAGACCAGAACCTCTGCATCCCCGATGTCCAGGCCGTCCGACCATTCGGCGCGCATCATCGCCACCACATAGGGTTTGAGCAGCCCTTCCTTTTCTGCCAACAGTGAGCCAGCCCCGGCACGGGTCGGGTCCGTACTCTTCGGAGGTGGGGTCAGAGGCATGCCAAACCGACATGCCCAGCGTGCCACGTCCTGCCGGGCGATCGGCATCTTGACCTTTGCCCGGTCCGGATCCGAGCGACCGTGCCATCCCCCCAAAGGCCTCCAGAGCAGATTGACGCGGTACTGGTCAAAAAGCTCGAACATGCGCTCGCTGGCCAGATAGCAGTACGGGCTGCGGAAGTTGAAATATAAACGCAGATCAATGGTGTCGCTCATAATTCGCTGCTCCGTTGGCAGTGTCTTTGAGGCTTAGATAAACCTTCCGGTTACGGTCCCCAGCCCCTGGTAACGTACGGTGATATTGTCACCAGGCTCCACGGCGATCGCTGCGGTAATCCCGCCCGTCATGATGAAGGTGCCCGCTGGGATATGTTCACCCCGTTCTGCCAGCAGGTTGGCCAGCATCGCCACGCTGGACGCCGGATGACCAAGCACGGCAGCGCCCGCACCTACATCGACAACTTCACCGTTCTTCTCGACCACCACACCCAGGGTTTTCAAATCCACATCCGCCACATCGGCCATCTGGCCGCCGGTGATAAACCGGGTTGATGAGGCGTTGTCCGCCACGACACTCACCAGGTCGAACTTGAAGTTCTCATAGCGGGAATCGATGACTTCCACGGCGGGAATCACGAAGTCCGTTGCGGCCAGCACCTGACCGATATGGCAGCCGGGGCCTTTCAGGGGCGCCTTGGTAACGAAGGCAATCTCTGCTTCAATTTTCGGGTGGATCAGCTCCTTGGTGTCGACCACACCGCCATCCGGCACGCTGAAATAGTCCGCCAGGAAGCCGTAAATGGGGGTTTCGACACCCATCTGGGCCATCTTTGCCCAGGATGTGAGGCCCATTTTCATGCCCACGATCTTGTTGCCTCGCTCTTCCTTGCGACGACGGATTTCCCACTGCACATCGTAGGCATCCTCGAAGGTCATGTCGGGATAGTCATTGGTAACCTTGGTGATGTCCTGGGCCTGAAGTTCGGCGTTTTCCACGTGCTCGGCCAGTGCCAGCACCTGCTCTCGGCTTAATGTCTTGCTCATGCGTTCTGCTCCTTTTGTGCCGCCAGCAGATCCAGCGCCACATCCACAATCATGTCTTCCTGGCCACCCACCATGCGGCGCTTGCCCAGCTCCACCAGAATGTCTACGGTCTTAAGGCCATACTTCTTCGCCGCCACTTCGGAGTGGCGCAGGAAGCTTGAGTAAACGCCGGCGTAGCCCAGGGCCAGAGTTTCACGATCCACCCTGACCGGGCGGTCCTGAAGCGGCCGGACGATGTCGTCCGCCGCGTCCATCAGCGCATACACGTCGGTACCGTGCTCCCACCCCATCTTGTCGAAGGCGGCGATGCACACTTCCAGCGGGGCATTGCCCGCGCCGGCGCCCATACCCGCCAGGGAAGCATCAACCCGGTCACAGCCCTCTTCCACTGCCACGATGGAGTTGGCCACACCCAGCGCCAGGTTGTGGTGGGCATGAATGCCGGTTTCGGTTTCCGGCTTGAGAACATCCTTGAGCGCCCGGAAGCGGTCCCGGATGTCGTTCATGTTCATGGCGCCGCCGGAGTCCACCACGTACAGGCAGGTGGCACCGTAGTCTTCCATCAGCTTGGCCTGTTCGGCGAGCCCCTGCGGGGTCTGCATGTGGCTCATCATCAGAAAGCCGACGGTGTCCATGCCGAGCTTGCGAGCGTGTTCAATGTGCTGCTTTGACACATCTGCTTCGGTGCAGTGGGTGGCCACTCTGACGATTCTTGCGCCAGCGCTGTAGGCATTGTCCAGGTCGTGGACGGTTCCGATACCGGGCAGTAACAAGGTGGCGATCTTCGAGTGGGTGACCACGTCTGCCACCGCTTCGATCCACTCCAGGTCAGTGTGGGCGCCGAAGCCGTAGTTGAAGCTGGAGCCCTGTAAGCCGTCGCCGTGGGCCACTTCTATACTGTCGACTTTCGCCTTGTCCAACGCCCGTGCGATGTCCTGCACGTTCTGGATGGAGTACTGGTGGCGAATCGCGTGGCTGCCGTCACGCAGGGTCACGTCGGAGATGTAGAGCTTTTTACCGGGATTAAAGGTCATGGTTCGTTCCTCCTCAGTTGACCAGCGATTCGGCAATGCGCTCGGCGGTGCCGAGGGCCGCTGAGGTCATGATGTCCAGGTTGCCGGCGTACGCCGGCAGGTAATGGGCGGCGCCTTCCACTTCCAGGAAGATGGAGGTCTTCAGGCCGCTGAACTTACCCAGACCCGGAACGTTCATGGGCTGGTCTTCGGGAATCACATCAAACTGCACTTTCTGCTTGAGGCGATAGCCGGGCACATAGCGGTTAACGGCCTTGACCATTTCTTCCACCGAGGCTTCCACTGCTGCCTCATCGGCGGCATCCGAAAGCACGTACACCGTGTCCCGCATCAGCAAAGGTGGTTCGGCCGGGTTCAGGACAATGATGGCCTTGCCCTTGCCGGCGCCGCCCACCACTTCAATCGCCTTCGAGGTGGTTTCGGTAAACTCGTCGATGTTGGCGCGGGTGCCTGGGCCGGCAGATTTACTGGAAATCGAGGCGACGATCTCGGCGTAGTGGGCCCTGGCAACACGGGACACCGCCGCCACCATGGGAATGGTGGCCTGGCCACCGCAGGTGACCATGTTGACGTTGCCCTCCCCCAGATGTTCCTCCAGGTTAACCACTGGCACGCAGTAGGGGCCGATGGCCGCCGGGGTCAGGTCGACCACGCGGATGTCGGGTTTGTGTTCACGCAGCAGTTTGTCATTGTGAACGTGGGCGCCGGCCGACGTGGCATCAAACACAATGCCGATGTCGGCGAACTCGGGCATCTTCACCAGCCCTTCCACACCCTCGGCGGTGGTGGCCACGCCCATACGTTTGGCACGGGCCAGACCATCGGACTCGGGGTCAATCCCGACCATCACCCCCATCTCGATGTGCTCGGCGGTGCGCAGGATCTTGATCATCAGGTCGGTGCCGATGTTGCCCGAGCCGATGATCACCGCTTTGATTTTGTTGCTCATGATGTTGTCCTCTTCAATCCGGGTCAGGCGAAGCGCACGGAGGCACTGCCGATACCACCGATATCCACACGCATGTAATCACCAGCCTTGACCGGCTCCAGCGGGACCAGGGAACCGGACAAGATGACTTCACCGGCTTTCAGGGTGATGCCGAACTCGCCCAGGGTGTTAGCCAGCCAGGTGACGCAGTTCACCGGGGAACCCAGGGCCGCGGCACCGGCCCCGGCGCTCAGCACACTGCCATTCTTTTCCACCACCATGCCGCAGGTCACCAGGTCCACCTTGCGGGGAGACACCGCCTGGTCGCCCAACACAAAAAGGCCGCAGGAGGCGTTATCCGCCACGGTGTCCTGGATGGCGATCTTCCAGTCCTGGATGCGCGAGTCGACAATCTCGAAACAGGGCATCACACACTCAGTGGCGGCGAGTACATCGGCATTGGTTACACCGGGGCCGCTCAGGTCTTTTTTCAGGATGAAGGCAATTTCGCCCTCGGCGCGAGGTGCAATCAGCCGGTCGCTGATGGGCATGACTTCGCCACTGTTGAACACCATGTCATCGGTCAGGTAGCCAAAATCCGGCTGGTGCACGTTCAGCATGTTTTGCACTGCCTTGCTGGTGACACCGATCTTCTTGCCGATGATGGAGGCACCATCCGCCAACCGGCGTTCCAGCATGCGCAGGGAAACGTGGTAGGCGTCGTTAATGGTGATGTCTTCGCCACGGCCGGTCAGCGGTGCGACCGCCTCCCGGTTCAGCATGGCCTGGTAAAGCTCGTCACCGAAGGCCTGGATGCGTGTCTGTTCCATTACTCTGCTCCTGAAGCCACTTGATCGGCCTCGGTCAGGAAATCGTTCACCAGCCGGGCAAACCGGTTGGCATGTTCAATCTGGGTCCAGTGGCCGCAACGGCCGAATACATGCAACTGGGCTCGGTCGATCAGTTCAGCCAGTTTCAGTGAGGCGGCCAGGGGTATCACCTCATCTTCGCGGCCATGAAGAACCAGGGTTTCGTGGGGCAGCGCCCGGATGTCCTTCTCCTCGCTGGCCAGGTTGTCGACCCAACGCTGACGCGGTGCCGGGAACATGGCGGCAAAGGATTCCTGGAAACCGGGGCGGATACTGGCCTGATAGCGCATCTCCGCCAGTTCGTCGGTGAGCAAGCCTTTGTTGAAGGCAAACACATCCATCAGGCGACGCATGTTTTCAAGGGAAGGCTGGTAGCCCCAGACGTCATCCAGGCCCTCGGTGATCGGAAAGCTGACGCCGGCGGAGCCCATCAGCACCAGACGACGAACCCGCTCCGGGTACTCGATCGCCAGCGCCAGCGCCAGGCCGCCACCGAAGGAGTTGCCGACCAGATCCACCTGTTGCAGATCCAGTGCATCCATAACGCCGATGGCATGGGCCACCCAGCGCTCCCGGTTGTAGGTGTTGTCTTCCGGGCGTTGGGTATACCCGAAGCCGAGCATATCCGGCGCCACCACACGGCGATTCTTAGCCAGCTCCGGAATCACCAGGCGCCAGTTGGCCCAGGCGGTCACGCCGGGGCCGGAGCCGTGGATCATCATGACAGGAACACCGCCCTTACCATGGTCATGGACGTTGGTGCGGTAGCCGGCGGCGGATATCTCACGCCCGATTTCCGGGCTGTTTTCAGGTGCGGTCATGGTTAGCTCACAATTTCACACAGATGTTTTTCATCTCGGTGTAGAACTCCAGGGAGTGCACACCACCCTCGCGGCCAATGCCGGACTGTTTGCTGCCACCGAAGGGTGTGCGCAGATCCCGCAGGAACCAGCTGTTGACCCAGATGATGCCAGCTTCGATCTGGCCCGCGACCCGGTGGGCGCGGGTAATGTTCTCGCTCCAGATTGCTGATGCCAGTCCGTAGGGAAGGCTGTTGGCCAGTTCGATGGCTTCCTCTTCGGTGTCGAATGGGCACAGGTGGACACAGGGGCCGAAGATTTCATCGGTAATCACCGTCGAACTTTCCGGCAATCCGGTCCAGATGGTGGGCTGAACCCAGGCACCACCGGCCAGCTCGGCCGGCATATCGGGAACACCACCACCGGTCACCACCGTGGCACCGTCATCAACGGCTTTCTGGTAATAGGACAGAACCTTCTCCCGGTGTTTGAGGCTGACCAGCGGACCCATATCCGCCTCGGCATCATCCGGCGGACCAATCTTCATGCCTTCCGCGGCTTCTTTCAGTCGGCCAACGAACTCGTCGAAGATGGAACGTTCTACATAAACCCGCTCAGTGCCCAGGCAAACCTGGCCACAGTTGGCGAAGGCTGAGCGCATGGTGCCCTCGATGGCCTTGTCCATGTCGCAGTCGGCGAACACCAGGCCGGCGTTCTTGCCACCCAGCTCCAGGGAGATATCCCGGATGCCCTTCGCTGCTGCCTTCATGATGACTTCGCCGGTGCCGGTTTCGCCGGTAAAGGTGAAACCATCCACTAGCGGATGCTCGGTGAGGAAAGCCCCGGCTGAATCCCCACCGAAGCCGTGAACCACGTTGAACACCCCGTCCGGTACGCCGGCGTCTTTCATCACTTCGCCCAGCAGGGCGGTGGTGGTGGGGGTTTCCTCGGAGGGTTTGACCACCACGGTGTTGCCACAGGCCAGAGCAGGCCCGACTTTCCAGGTCATCAGCAGCAATGGCAGGTTCCACGGGCTGATCACCCCGATCACGCCCTTGGGGCGGCGTACGGCGTAGTTCAGCGCGCCGGTACCGTCCGGCGTGGGCATTTCGAAGGATTCCGTGGGCACGTTCTTGATCATGTCCGCGAACACCTTGAAGTTGGCCGCGCCCCGGGGAATGTCGATGTGGCTCGCCAGGGATTTGGGCTTGCCGGTATCCAGGCATTCCGCTTCCAGGAACTCGTCAAACCGTGCGTTGATGCCGTCAGCCACCTTGTGCAGGATGCCGGTGCGTTCCTCCAGTGTCATCTTGCCCCAATGGCCGCGCAGGGCCGCTTTCGCGGCTTTGACTGCGGCGTCCACCTCGTCACGTCCGGCTTCGTGAACTTTGCTGATCACCTTGCCGTTGGCCGGGTTGACGTTGTCGAACAACTTGCCGCTGGCCGAGCCAACATACTGCCCATTGATGTAGTGCTTGATGTCTTTCATTGCTGCCTATCCTGTTAAATTAGCCCTGTTGAGTCGGGTATCAATCAGGTCAGAACCGTCAGGAACCGTTCGTTCAGTACCCGGTCGTGGTAGAAGATGGCCTTACCCAACTGCTCGGCCTGCCAAGTCACCGGTTTGTGATCCGGGTAGATGTAGTCACCACCACAGAACACCTCATTACGGTTACCGGACGGGTCGAAGAAGTAGATGGTCTTGCCGTGGGTCAGGCCGTGACGAGTCGGGCCGATATCGATGGAGGTATCAGTCATGGAGATCAGGTCCGCGGCGCGCAGTACGTCTTCCCAAGTCTCCAGGAAGAAAGAGGCGTGGTGGAACTTGCCCTTCTCCTCGTGGTGAATGAAGGCAATGTCGTGCTCCTTCATGGACACGGTCAGGAACTGGGCAATACGAGTGCCGTCGCCATCCAGAACCTGCTCTGCGAGATGGAACCCGAGCACGTTCACGAAGATGTCGTACACCGCCGCCAGTTCAGGCCCGTAAAACAGACAGTGATCAAACCGAACGGCCTTCATACCGTCCAGGCCACGGGGCCATGCTTCAGGGTTAACGTTATTGATGCCCCATTTGCCGGTGTAGAGCTTGTCGGCATAGAGTTCGAAGGCGTGACCGGAAGGCACGGTAAAACGAACCCGGCGGCCACAGTCTTTCAGATCACCTTCGGGAACCTGCTCAACATCAACGCCGAAGTCCACCAGGTCTTTCTCCAATTGAACCAGAGCGGCTTCGTCCACAACCTTAAAGCCCATAAAGTCACAGCCAGGCTCGTCCGCCTCGCGAAGTACCACGGAAAACTTGTCCACTTCGGTCCAGGCTTTGAGATACACACGGCCCTGGTCGTCGCGGTCGGTTTCGATAAGACCCATCAGGTCCGTGTAGTGTTTGACGGCTTCATCCATATCGAGAACACGGATCTGGACGTGGCCGGGACGCATTACACCTTTTTTCATGACAGTTACCTCAACGCTGTTGTTTTTGTCTGCTTGCTTGCGAGACCGGGCTGCGATGGCGGCCGGCACTCGATGGTCAAATCAGTCAGGGGATACACCCGGCAGGCCAGGACCTCCCTTTTTTTCAGGGCTTCCGGCGGAACATGGACCTTGCTCATCTTTCCGCACTCGAACTCTCCTGCCAGAACCTGGATCTTGCAGTAGCCACAGCCACCGCCCCGGCAGCCCACGGGCACGCACTTCATGCCCCGTTGTTCCATGGCCTTGAGCACACTCTGGCCTGCCTCGCACTCAAAGGACTTGCCGCTGCACTGCTCGGTAATCCGATAGACCTGAGCCATGCTTCACCTCCGGTCAGATCTTCTTGAACAGGGCCGAGCGCTGGGTTTCTTCCGCGCCGTCTGCCGCTGTCAGGAACTTCTCCATGAAGATGTCCCGCTCAAACAACCGGCCCTGCATCAATGCGGTAATCGCGGCATCGATCATCGGCGGCGGCCCGCACAGATAGGCCTTGTGCTCGGCAAAACGACCACCGAAGTGTTCCCTGGCCGCATCGTGTACATAGCCCCTGAATCCAGACCACTCACCGTCTTCGTCCGCCTGGCTCAGCGCCGGTACGTAGGTGAAGTTGTCGTTGTCCCGGGCCAGGCCTTCGAACAGCTCGCGGTTGTAGAGCTCGGCAAGGTTACGGGCGCCCTGGAACAGGGTGATCTGGCGGTCGTCGCCCTGCTCCAGCAGGTCAATGATCATGGATTGCGGGCTGGAGAGACCGGAGCCACCGGCAATGAAAATCAGGTTGCCGGGCTGCGAACTGCGCACGAAGAACTGGCCGTATGGACCTGACAGATGCAGTTGCTCACCCACGTTCAGTTGCTGGTGAATGTAGGTGGTTGCGGCACCCCCCTCGACCAGTCGCACATGAAGCTCTACCTCACCCGCCTTGCTCGGCGGATTGGCCAGGGAGAACGCCCTCGCGCCATCAACACCGGGCAGTTCGATATTGATGTACTGGCCGGCCTGGAAGGTCATCTGGCGGTCCAGCTTCAGATGGATGCCCTTGATGGTTGGAGACAACTCGACGATGTCTGTGACGGTTGCGGTGTAGTCCTCCACCGGATAGCCCTCGAAGTCTTCGTCGACATCGATATCCGCCTCGATGGTGACGTCGCTTTCAACGGTGGCACAGCAGGCCAGCACCTTGCCTTCGTCCCGTTCCACATCCATCAGGGCAAACGGCGAGGCATCGCCGATTTCAACATCGCCCTCGATGACCTGGACCTTGCAGGTGGCACAGGTGCCATGGCCGCAGGCAAAAGGCAGCCAGACACCCTGGCGCAGGGCGGCGGCAAGGATGGTCTGGCCATCCTCGACCTCGATCTGCTCACCAATGGGTTCGATAGTAACGGTGTGACTCATAGCGCTACCCTCAGAATCCGGCGCCGGCAAGGCCGTTAAGGCCCGGCGTGGTTACCGTCAGCATGCTCTTGTGATCGATGCCGTTGTCTATAAGGCTGGCATCTGCATCCGGCGTAAACGGTTCATCATTCAGCAGCCACTGTGCCGCCAGGAAGTCAGCGTTCGCTGCATCCGGATGGGATGCCGTGGCCGGTTTCAGGATATCTTCAACCATGGCTCCGAAGGTCATGTCCGGTTGCACCAGCAGGGCAAACGGAGCACAGAACATCAGATGATTCGGCCAGAGCACATACAGCAACTGCATGCCGTTGAAGTTCTCGACCTTATCCCGTGGTTCAAACTTGTAGTCGTATAAAGCGTTAACACTCATGGTGGTCACCTTGTTGTTTTTGCGGGTGAATCACCCGGCGTCAGATGACACCGGGTAATCTCCGTATCAGGCCGCGTCCTGCTTGGACCCTTCAGCCTTGTCATCAGACGACTTGCCCTTGATGGACAACCAGCGTTTGTGGTCCGGCGAGCCGACATACTCGAAATTGTCCTCGCCAATATTGATGTGGTAGTACTTCTGAACCACCGTCTCGACGTCGCCGCCTTCACAGTTGCCCTGGTAGATCTGGTGTACCGGCAACCACGCCTGAACGTACTTCTCCGGCTCGTGCTTGAAGATGTCGCAGCAGGCTTCCGAGCAGAAGTGGTAACGCTCACCTTCGTAGTTCATCTGGCGGTGGCTGAGCTTGGTGGGCTCGCCCATCTCGGTAAACAGCGTCGGTACCTGGCATACCTGGCACAGTTGCGGCAGGGTGTTGTTGTAGAAGCGGCGGCCTTCAGCATGCTCTTTGGCCCAATGCTCGTAGCGCGGGCGGTAGTACTTGTCGAAAGTCTCCGGATACTTCTCGGACATCCAGTCCATTTCTTCCTTACCGGGAATCCAGGTATGGAAGTTGGTGGCCTGGCTGTACTGGTAGAACGTGCCCCATAGCTGATGGCTGATGTGGTGCTTGGCATCGTTGGCCACATCCTGATACTTGGGCGGGCGGATGCCGTAGCGCTCAAGGTCTTTGAACAGGGCGCCGCCGTTTTGCTCGTAATACACTTCCCAGGCTTCCGACCAGGACATGACCTTGTTCGGCAGCATGTAGTCCATCATCATGCTGACCAGGCTCAGCAGGCGGAAACCGCGCCAGAACCATTTGTCGATCCAGCGCTGGACGATGGGCACGTTGTCCTCGTGCTGCTCGAGGATGAACTTGATCACCTCAAGACCCAGGGTCATGTGCCGCGCTTCGTCGGACTGCGCCGAGAAACCGAAGGTGACGGTGGCCATGTCGCCGTTGTAGGCAGCGCCGGACATGAACGGCACGAACAAAAGGTTAGTCAGCACATACTCGAAGGAGAACGAGATCGCGGTCAGGAACTCGAACGGACCGGCCGAACGGGCATCATCGAAGAACGACTTGGGCACCGACAGGAACCACACCCGGTCGTGCATGTAAGCCGCATCGTGCAGGCCATTAAAATGCTTGTTGTAATGGCTCATCGCATGCTGCTGGGTCTGGGAGTGGCGCAGCTCATCAATCGCCTGCATCTGACAGGCAACACGCGCCCCGGCCCCACTGAACTGGCGACCCACTTTGGCGTAGCCCTGGAAAGCCGCGTGTTCCAGGGGCGACACACCGGTCAGGAACAGTTTCAGCGCATTCACATAACGGGCGTCCGAGATGTTCTGGTGGCCGTTGTTCTGGGCAAAGGCATCGAAAATGGCGTACAGCTTTTTCTCTTTTTCAGCCTGGTACTTCCAGTAGGCGTCCATGGTCAGACGGAACGGATCTTCCCATTGGGACCAGTCGGTAATCTTGATACCTTCAAAGTCCTCGTCCGGGAAAATGTCCTTCTTCTTTTGATAGGTTGGTTCCCAGGCCATGTCCCGGGTCAGGTACTGGTACTTGTCCTTGAGATTCAGCTTCTTGTTTTTAACAGCCATGATAAGTCTCCCAATTAGGTCCACTGAAGAATGAAGTGGTCGTCGTCTTCGTCGACATTGCCGCCGATACTGATCACGTCGATGAGCATTTCCTGAACATCCCATTCGCGACCGAGCTTCTCTTCCATCGTTTCCCGGTTGATCACCAGGCGCTTCTCGGCCTGGATCCGGATCATTGCCGGCTGGTGCTGAACTTCCGCTTCCGGATTGTCTTCGGCGATGGCTTCCACCAGGTAGCGGGCGTTGTCGTTGTCCTGAAAGGCAATAAATACGAGCTGGCTCATGCGGATACTCCCTGGCTCTGCAGCTGGAATTTCTTGAGACGGGTGGAGAGTTGAGCCCGGGTTTCATCCAGGGCCTCAATGCCGGTGCTGGCCTCGGCCAGGGGCTTGAGTGCGCTGTACACCTGAGGTTCCCACTGATCGATCCAGGCCTGGATCTGTTCGCGGTTGGCGTCGCTTTCCGCTGCCACAACCTTGATCATGGCGTTGGTCCAGCGCAGGGATTCCTTGTACCAGTCCCGCATGAATTCGGTGAGCATGGAAACATCTTCGGCATCCTGCTCGCCCAGCCACTGGTCCATCCTCTCGTACACCAGTGGAAACAGCAGGCCATCCACCAGCACGTTCTGGACCAGCGTCAACTCGAACCAGTCATCCACCACCAGGGTGTCTTCCACCAGCTTGCGCATTGGCTGCCACAGCTCGTCATCCATCCAGTAGCACTTGGATTCGTCCAGTGCTGCACCGGTACTGCCATCCAGCATCAGGGCAATTCGAGACAGGTACTGGCCAATGCCCAGGCGATCCATGGCGGTATATATGTGCATCTGCGAGACCGTCGTGGCGTTAACATCGCCCGCGATCTTGCTGTTGTTCATGTTGGCACCCAGCTCCACGTGGCGCAGAGGCACCAGCAACCTCAGGATCTGCTTCTGAGTGGCTTCGGGAAGTCGGGTCAGCAGATTGCGCTTTTCGCAGAACCCGAAGCTGGTCTCCGCGGCCTCCTGCATCTTGGCCCGGTTACCAACATAGGCGCCGTAGTAGAACTGGCGGGGATCGGTGACGGCGTACCAGTCTTCCATGCGGATCGACGTGCGTGTGGGATCGTTCAGCGTGTGCTTTGAATCCCACAGCGGGCGGTAGTGAAAGTTGGTTTTGGCTTCCAGGTCATAGCTGGCTTCCTGGTAGCGGGACGCCGGCTTGTCGCCGAAGCGACGGGCGATGTGCCCGTATGTCTGGCGAATGGGTTCCACCGAGTTGGTTTTGATTTCAATGCTCATATCAACTTACCGTTTGTTGTTTTGAGTGGATGATCGATTTGGTGACGTTCAGCGGTGACCCTTCTCGCCGAAGCGCCACTTGACCATGTCCGCATCAATCTCGCGGATCATGTCGGAATCCATGTGAACGACATTGTTGTGCTTGCAGAAGATTTCGAACGCTTCGCGGGGAAGGACAAGCTCAACAAACAGTTCGGGATGTCCGATGGCAAAATCGAACTCTACGAATCTGTCCTCTGGCCCACTTCGGACCCGGATGTAGCGGGTCAGCTCGTCGAAGCTTTTTGCATGCTCAGTCATCGTTGACACCCTTGTGTTTGTTATGGGTTGCCACAGCTGGAGCAACGGCTGTGCCAAGCATCGAAACCTGCCGTCAATAAAAACCCAGACTTCTGTTTTAAAAGGCTTTATATAGAAAGGCGGGCGCTGATACAGAGTGGATTATCGAAGGGTGAGATCAGGAAGCCAGACGAATTTTTCATCATTTGATCAACATGAAATCGTGATCTGAGCAAATGCTCAGATCAGCAGCCAACCGTGACTTTCGCCTGAAATTTCATCATTTGATTGATTTTTGACAAGGATAGGGTGTTATATGAAAAAGGCGGCGTTCGGCTGCCTTCGCGCTGGACGACCTTTCCAGGACGCGACCCCATACAATTACAAACGGGGCTCCTGAGTATGGCTATTACCTACAAACCACAATTGCAGTATGTGGATTTTCAGGATCTTACGGAGCAGATCCGGTTCCAGAGCACGGAAGGCAAAATCTGGTTTGGCGAGCAACGCATGCTACTGATGCAAGTCAGTGCCATGGCCGCCTTTCGGCGCGAAATGGTGAATACCATGGGTATTGAGCGCGCGAAGGGCTTTCTCCTGCGCCTGGGATACCAGTCCGGACTGAAAGACGCCGAACTGGCCCGGAAGCTTCGCCCGCACTGCAGTGAACTCGACATCTTTCTCGCCGGTCCCCAACTGCATTCACTCAAGGGCATGGTCAAAGTCGTTCCCATGGAGATCGACATTGATCACGACTCCGGCAGCTTCTATGGCGAGCTGGAATGGGTTGATTCGTTTGAAGTGGATATCTGCCAGACAGAACTTGGGCAGATGGATGAACCGGTCTGCTGGTCACTGCTTGGATACGCCTGCGCCTACACCTCCTCCTTTATGGGCCGGGAAATCATCTTTCGCGAGGTAAGCTGCCGTGGCTGTGGTGACGAAAAATGCATGATCGTGGGCAAGCCTGCCGAGGAATGGGAGGACGCCGCCGAATTTGCCCAATACTTCAAGGCAGACACCATTATGGAAGAACTGTATGACCTCCAAAGCCAGGTCAGTTCTTTACGCAACAGCCTCGAAAAGCAGGAGGGGCAGTATTACGGCATAGGCCAGTCCGCCTCCTACAACAAGGTCTGCAAGATGATCGACAAGGCCGCTCTGGGTAAAGTGTCGGTCTTATTGCTAGGCGAAACCGGCGTAGGCAAGGAAGTGATTGCCCGCAGCGTTCACCTTCGCAGTGAACGAGCCGAACAACCCTTTATCGCGGTCAACTGCGCCGCTATTCCCCCGGACCTGATCGAAGCAGAACTGTTTGGCGTGGAAAAAGGTGCCTACACCGGTGCCAACCAGTCCCGGCCGGGCCGGTTTGAACGAGCCAACACCGGCACCATTTTTCTCGACGAGGTGGTTGAGCTCACGCCCCGGGCTCAGGCCACACTGCTGAGGGTGCTGCAGGAAGGGGAGTTGGAGCGCGTGGGTGACAACCGCACAAGGGCGGTCGATGTCAGGGTTATTGCGGCTACCAACGAAAGCCTTGAAAAAGCCGTGGAAGAGGGCCGTTTCCGTTCCGATCTGTTTTACCGACTCAATGTGTTTCCGGTGAAGATTCCACCGCTCAGGGAACGGCTGGAAGACCTGCCGCTACTGGCCGAGCATTTCCTCAATAAATTCCACTCTGAGTATAACAAGCGCACACTCGGACTCTCCGACAAGGCCCTTGAACTCTGCCTGCACTACCATTGGCCGGGAAATATCCGGGAGCTTGAAAACGTTATCGAGCGTGGCGTCATCCTGACCGACAACAATGAGTCCATCAGCCGCGAATCCCTGTTTGCAGGTGTTCCCGAGCCGCAACCTAGCCAGCCCCAGGGTATTGTCGACAGCCACGGACAACTTGTTGAAAAGACATCTGAAACGTCCAGGGGCGACTGGGCCAGCCAGATACTGGGCAATGGCATCGGCCTGGACGATGTCGAGGAAACGCTGATGCGGCGTGCCATGGAAGAGGCCAACCAGAACGTTTCCGGCGCAGCGCGTATCCTTGGCCTGACCCGCCCCGCTCTCGCCTACCGGCTCAAGAAATCCGGCATTCTCGCCGAAAGCTGAACCACAACCGTCGCAGCCAGGACAGGGATGTCCATGGTTCGTTTTCTGATTTGACGATATCAACAAACGCCCCACCCGTTTCATCATTTGATAAATCTCAATCCTATTAACTGCCCCACCAAACTTCCCTAAAGCTCTCTAGAACCGTCACCTTCACCAATAAATACAGACAGTTAACAGCGCGAAAACGTGCATGGCACACGCGTTGCTAAATCACCGTCAGTCGCGTTATCCACAAAAACAAAGACGGTGACATAAAATGCGAAATGCCCCCCTGCGCACATGGCGCACTACCGGCGCAGCCGTATCGTTGGTCGGATTGTTTTCGGTTCTGTTAACGGGTTGCGAAGCGCCCCTGGATCTTGACGCGGTTCGAGATCAGTCGGGACAGGCCGTTAAACGGACCGATTTCTATCAAGCCATTGCTCGCAATGACGAGGTTATCGTGCTGGCTGGCAACAACGGTGTTGTGTTGGTCAGCTCAGACAACGGAGAAAGCTGGAAACGGCAGACGCCAACGTCGGAAAGCTTCCTTGCGTTGGACGTATGCCCGGACAACAGCTTTATTGCGCTGACGTTCAACAACGAAATCTGGCATGGCGACGCCAGCGGAAATAACTGGACGGCGCATTCCCTGCCGAGCCAGGAGCAGATGATGACCGCGGCGTGTGCTCCAGACGGGAGCTGGTGGGCAGCGGGCAGCTTCACCACCATACAGGGCAGCACCGACCAGGGTGAGACCTGGACTGAGACCTCACTCAACGAAGACGCCATCCTCAACAACCTCCAGTTCATCGATGCCGACCATGCCTTCATAACCGGTGAGTATGGCCTGGTACTCAAAACCACGGACGGCGGCGAGAACTGGGACTACACCGGCTACCTTCCGGATGAGTTTTACGCCCATTCCAGCTATTTCCGTTCAGACAATGAAGGTTGGGTTGGCGGCCTGAACGGTTTCATCTACCACACCACCGACGGCGGAGAGAACTGGGAGAAATCCCCCACCGGCATCAACGCCCCGATATTCGGTTTCGTCGCCGGCCCTTCAGGGTTATACGCCCTGGCGGATAACGCCACCGTAATGCAGCACACAGGTCAATCCTGGCGGAAGATCTCTGCGTCCGACCAACCCCTGTATCTGCGTACCGGCCTGATTCTCCCCAACCACCGACTACTCGCCGCTGGTGGCCGTGGCCTGCTGCTGAACCTTAAAACTCCCGTGGCCCACTCGGCCAGCACTGACTGAGGAACTCCGCCATGCCTGGATTGCACCGATTCACCCATCTCCTGCATTCGCTGGAGCTATGGATCTTCAACAACCCGCGCAAGGTATTGAGCGTGATCGCCATCCTCACGCTGGCGTTCGCCCTGCGTATCCCCGGGCTGAAAATCTACACCGACTTCGCCGACCTGCTGCCGCAGCAACATCCCTATATCGAACTGCACAACAGCATCAAGGACAGCTTTGGCGGCGCCAATGTCCTTACGGTGGGTGTCGAATTCGAAGATGGCGACATTTTTACCAACGAGAATCTCGCCAAGATCGACCGAATCACCCAGGCCGTCGACAACCTACCAGGGGTGAACCACAACCTTGTGTCCAGCGTGACTCACCGGAATTCCCGCAAGATCTGGCTGACGGAAGTCGGCAGCATCAACTCGGAACCCTACTACGACTCCACCTCCGGCGAGTACTCACGGGAAGCACTGGCTGCCATGAAAGCCGATGTGGCGGCCAACCCACGGGTGTACGGCCCCCTTGTGTCTCCAGATATGAAAATGGCCCTGGTCAAGGCGCAACTGATTGAAGGCAAGCTGGATTACGAAAAGACGTTTGCACAGTTACAACAGCTGCGTGAAGCGGAGGAAAGTGCGGGAGTCAAGATCTACGCCACGGGACAGCCAGTCCTCGTGGGGTGGGCCTACACGTACATGGAGCAGATCCTCCAGATCTTTATTTTCACCGTAATCACCATGCTGGCCTTGCTCCTGTTCCATTTCCGAAAGGCCTACGGTGTGCTGATCCCCCTGGGTGGCGTTTTGGTATCCACGATCTGGGGGCTTGGGATCATCAGCCTGCTCGGTTACAACCTGGATCCGCTCGGGCTGGTGATCCCCTTTTTGATTGCAGCCAGGGCGATGAGCCATGGCGTACAGCTTGTTGAACGCTACTATGCGGAAACCCGCGAACTGGGTAGTGGCCCCAAAGCCGCAAAAGCGACCTTTGACAGTCTGTTCCGCCCTGGTTCCCTGGGTGTTGTGTCGGATGCTATTGGCCTGTCGCTCATTGCCATCGGGTCCATTCCGTTGAATACCCATCTGGGCATCTATGCTTCCCTTTGGGCGATCACTGTTGTGTTCACGGTGCTGATCGGCGTGCCTCTGCTGTTATCCATTCTGCCAACGCCCAAAGACCCGAACCTGCGCGAAACCGCCCTGCGCCATATCGGCGCCAGTTGCTCACGCACGGTTGCACGGCCAGGTGCGGCGAAAGTGGTGTTGAGTGTCGCGGCACTGGCGATGGCCGCAGGACTATTAGCGGCGTCCAACGTGCAGATTGGCGACTCGGAGCCAGGCTCTCCCATCCTGTATCCCGACCACGACTACAACGTTTCTTCCCGCGTGGTGAATGAGCGCTTCCCGGGCTCCGAGGAGCTCTACATCGTGGCGGAAACCGACGAGAAAGGGGGTCTGAAACGTCCGGAGGTGCTGGCTGCCCTTTCTGATCTTCAATCCCACATGCTGAAGGACCCGGAAGTGGGCGGTAGCAAAGGCCTGCCCGACCTCGTCAAGCAGGTTAACCGCCTGATGCACAACGACGACCCCCGCTGGTACCAGATTCCTCACGATGCGGGCTATGTCGGCGGGCTGATGTTTACCTACATGGCCTCCAGCCCGATTCCCGGGGCCCTTGATGAATTCAACGACACCGACGACCGCGTTGCCAACTTGGTGTTCTATTACAAGGACCGCCAGGGCGAGACCATCCGCCGTGCCATTCACATGGCCAAGGAATGGATCGCGGAGAACGGTGACAGCGTTGAGGGCCTGACCATCAAACTGGCGGGGGGAACCCTTGGTGTTGCCGCCGCAATGAACGAATCGGCCTTTGAAACCAATGTCATTGTTCTACCACTGGTTTTCCTGCTGATCTTTGCCTTTGTCATGCTGTTCTACACCTCATTACACGCCGGGCTGATGATGCTGTTGGCGATGATTTTCGCAACCACTCTCACCTACGCCTATATGGGCTTTAATGCGCTCAATATCGACATCAATACCGTGCCGGTGATTGCCGTGGGTATCGGCGTCGGCATCGATTATTCCATCTACATGATGGACCGGATACGGGAAGAAATGGCCCGGCTTGGCAATCTGCGGGACGCCGTCAGGCGAGCCATATCCACCACCGGCATGGCCATCAGTTTCACCGCGCTGACGTTGATGGCGGGCATCATCATGTGGGTCATTTTCTCAGACCTCCGATTCCAGTCTGATGCAGCATTGCTGCTGTGCGTCATGATCGTGATCAACGGCATCGCGGCCATGCTTCTGGTGCCTTCCTGGGTACTGGTCTTCAAGCCCCGCTTTGTTACCGATGTTTACGCCGACGAAGACGGCATTCTCCATGCTGATCGTCACCCACCAACACCATCTCCATCGTCCGGTTCCCCACGGGAACAAGAGGATGGGTTCGTGCCGGGAGAGCCGTACCGGGCCTGAGCCCGGTAGGACACTCCACTAAAACCTGTAACGAGGACATGCCATGCAAACAACAATAAAAGGCCTGAGGCTCTGGTGCTATACCCTTGCGGGAAGTGCCGGCCTGGCGCTGTTACCAATCAACTCCGCCGTCGCCCAGGAAGATACCCGGGTAAACGGCTTCTACGAGAATGCAACCTACGGCCGGGATGGCGTAGGGCTTTCAAAATTCCGCAACACACTACAGCTGGAAGCAGAGAAACGGGCTGGAGATGTCGGCATTTTCAGTAATGTCTCCGTCAACGCCACGCTCCGTGGTAGCTATGACGGTGTTTACGACCTTAATGATGACGAATACGGCCGCAATGCCGGTGGACCGGTCCGCCTGGAAAACCGGGCAGCGGGACCCAACGCCACCGTGCCCCACGGTGGCGGCCTGAAGCTGCCGAACTCCTTCAGTGAAGCGAACAACCCCAACGAAGGCATGATCGTGTTGGGTGAAAACCTGCATGATACCGACGGCGGTGTGGCCTTCGGCGTGCCGGTTCGCCCCTGTGACGAGGACGAACGAGGGTGTATCGACGGTTATTTGGACAAAGACACCAACGACATGCGATTCCAGGAGTTCAACGACCGCGCCGATTTCATCCGCGAACTCTACGTGGATTTCGATTACAACTTCTCGAACGGTAATATCCTCAGCACCCGATTGGGCAAGCAGCAAGTCATCTGGGGACGTACCGACCTTTTTCGGGTGTTGGATGTGATCAACCCGGTGGATTACTCCCGCAACAATATCTACGACGAACTGGAAGACATCCGGATTCCCATGTGGATACTCCGGACCGACTACCGCATGGGGCCAACCGAGGTGTTCGATGGCCTCGCCTTCGACGACCTTAATTTCCAGTTGGTATGGAACTTCGACAAGTTCCGCCCGCACGATATCGGCCAGTGCGGTCAGCCCAACGTTATTCTCGATGCCGGCTGCTTCTTCCGCGGCATGAACAGCCTCTGGGAAAATGGTGGCACAGTGGCCAACTTCGCAGGCGGCGAAGCGGCAACGGATTTCGGCCCCGGCCAGATCGGTATCCGCGAAGCGCACATGCCAAGCTGGAGCCTGGCGAATACCCAGGTCGGCCTCAAGATGGAAGGCGTTTATGGTGATCTGGGCTTCTCGCTCAACGCCCTGACCTATCGCTCCCAACTGCCCTCTCTTCGGGGCGGTATTCCCGCACAAAACGGCTTTACCGGTGAAACCGGTATATGGCCAAGCCTGATTGCCTTCGATATCCACTTCCCGAGGGTCAACCTGTTCGGTGGCTCCCTGGATTACTACGCCCAGAGTGTTGATACCGTCCTCAGGCTTGAAGCGGCCTATACCACCGGCGAGGAATTCGCCAATACGCTGGAGGAAGATCTCTACTCCGAGAGCGACGTGGTTCGCTACGTGGTCGGCGCTGACAAGAACATCTTCATTCCCTTCCTGAACGAACACCAGGCATTCCTGTTCTCCGGCCAGGTATTCGGTCAGCACATCCTGGATCACGAGCGCGAGCAGCGTCGGTTTGGTGAAGCCGGTATTCCCGACTGGAAAGAAAACTGGACAGGCACCCTGCTGATCAAAGGCTTCTACATGAATGGCCGCCTCAGCCCGCAGATCATCACCGCACATGATTTCCGAGCCGGGGCAACCGCGATCGCGCCGTCTGTTGAGTGGCTGGTCAGTGACAACTTCCGTGTCACGGCCGGTGCAAACATCAAGGTGGGTACCGGCGCGCGCAAATTCGATGACTGCCGTAGCTGCAACCCCTGGGATCCGTTCACCGCCACCTATCCGGGGCAACCGGCCGGGGAGTCTGCCGGCCTGGGTGGATACGAGCCGCTGGGCCGCTTCCAATCTGGCCCCATTGGAATGGCTCAGGAAGAAGACGAGCTTCAACTGACCATGCGTTACAGCTTCTGATATAGAGGAAACATCATGAAACGAGCATTCCGAAAATCCGTGTTTAATGGCCTGGTGATCGGTCTTACGGCGGGCGCCTTCTCCGCTGGCGCCTTTGCCAGTGACAAGGTCATCAACGAATCGTTCCATCCATACAAGGATCAAATGCCAAGCCACGAAGGGCTTAGCGCCGGCATGACCATCGACGAATCCAACGTGGCACAGTTCAAGGACGTGATCGATCCGGCCTTCTATACCTTCATCGAGAACGGCTGGACATCCATTGCCGTGGGAAAGACCACGTCCTTCGACCTGCACCCTGCCTATGTGGACGCAACCCGCAACGCCCTGGGTGAGGTTTCCCTGGGTGAGCAGGTCGGGGAAATTAACGGCTGGAAAGCCGGTCGCCCGTTCCCGCAGGAGCCGGATGCGGATGACCCCCGCGCCGGCGAAAAACTGGCCTGGAACTACAAGTACGGCTACAACTGGGGCGACAGCGCCGCCATCATGCCGTTCTACTGGAAGTACCGGGACATGGAATCAGCCAAGGTGGAGCGGACCATCAAATTCAACTTCCACTTCCTGAATTACAAGGGCCGAGTGATACAGGAACCCACCCCGGAAATCACGCCCAACCCGTCTGACCTGTTCCGCGCCATCTATGTACAGGTACTCGACCCAGCGGACGTCCGCAATACGCAACTTCTGATTCACCGGGCCGCCGACGACCTCAAACGTGATAACTCCTGGCTCTATTTGGGCTTCCAGCGCCGCGTGCGCCGCCTGGCCACAGGCCAGGTTACCGATGCCTTTCTCGGTTCGGACCTAATGATCGAAGACTTCGAGGGCTACAACGGCCGCATTTCCGACATGGACTGGACCTATAAGGGCACCCGTTACATGCTGATGCCGTTCTACAATCACAACGAGCTGAAGCTGGACGAAGAAACCCACAGCGACAGCGATGGTTACCAGGTTGTGGCTTTCAGTGGCAAGGGTGGCTGTTTCCCGGACATCACCTGGCAGCTCAGAAAGGTGTACGAAGTGGAGGCGAAACCGGTGGATGAAAGCCATCCGCTGTCGAAACGTATCCACTACATGGATGCCCAGACGTTCACCATTCCCCGCACCGTCGCCTATGACCGTAAGGGCAGCCTGTGGAAAACCTTCACCATCGGACAGGCCCATCCAGACCACCACCTGCCCAAGAACGAGGGTACCGGTGTATCCATTGACGACAGCTTCAGCATGATCGACGTGCAGGCCAGCCACTGCACCACCGGCCAGTTCAAGGGCCAGGTCGACCCCGAGCTGTCCCCCCCCAATATGTTCAACGTGCAGCATCTCCGCGCAACCGGCACCTAAGCCTGGTGCTAGCCCTTGGGCCCGCTTTGGCGGGCCCCTTTTTTGGTTTCGGAGGATAAGATTTATGTCCCGATATGAGCCCCTACCCGACGCCCTCCACGAAGACGACCAACTGCTGGTACTCACTGACAGCAAGGGTGCCATTACCTACGCCAGCAACGCCTTTTGCAGAACCTGCGGCTTCTCGGAACAGGAACTGAAAGCCATGTCTTTCAGCAAACTGCGGCACCCCGACATGCCCGGAGGGCCGCTGAACGACCTGTGGGAAACCATTGGCCGCGGAGAATCCTGGATGGGCATGATCCGCAACCGTAAGGCAGATGGGACCAACTGGTGGCTGGATGCCTTCGTTAGCCCGATTACCGACACGGACGGAACACTGTTGGAATACCAGGCCATTTACCGGTTACCCGATGAAGCCACCATTCGGAGAACCGAACAGGTTTACCATGCCCGCAGCCAAGGCCGGCAGCCCCTTGCCCTCAGGATTCCACGGCTGCCCCCTGCTATCCTGCAGTGGCTGGTCGCCAGCCTCTGTTTTGCCCCCGCCACGATAGCTGGGATGTTCGGCATGCCAACGCTGGCGGCCCTCTTGTTCGTCCTTGGCAGCACACTGTCCCTTGGCCTCTTCTACCAACTCAATCGCCCGCTAGCCCAGCTGTTCATGCGTTGTCGTTCTGTTGTCAGCCATCCCATCAAGCAACTGGTCTACACCGGAAACGCCGGCGTCGCGGGCCAGATTGAGCTGGCCATGCGGCTGGTGGAAGTCCGGCTGAAGGTCATGGTGGCACGTATCAGCGACAGCGGCGGACAGATCGAAGACAATGTCCTGCGGGCCAACTCTCTGCTACAAGGCGGTTCCGAGGCCTGCGGTCAGCAGCAATCAGCACTCTCCTCCGTGGCGACCTCCATCGAGGAATTCACCGCTACCATTCGCGAAGTTTCGGAGAATACCCAGCAGGCTGCTGGTCTCAGTGCGCGAAACCGTGATTCCGGGGAAAACAGCGCCCGTTCTGCAGCCGCCGCGCGCGACAGTATTCTTGCCCTGGCGAGTGAGCTCGAGGAAACCAGCCAAACCGTGGAGGAACTTGATCGGAACAGCCAATCGATTGGCCGGATTCTGGATGTGATCGTCGCGATCGCTGAACAGACCAATTTGCTGGCCCTGAATGCCGCCATTGAGGCCGCCCGGGCCGGCGAAAGTGGGCGCGGTTTTGCGGTGGTTGCCGATGAAGTTCGTTCCCTGGCAAAGCGCACCCAGGAATCCACCAATGAAATCCAGCAAATGATCACTGCCTTGCAGGAAGGCTCCCGCCGGGTGGTCGAATCCATCGCACAGGGAAAACAGCAGTCCGAGAGGAGCGTGGAGCAGGTATCCGCCACCGCAGAGGCAATCCGTAATATTGTGGCGGGCATTGCCGAAAGCGACGGCCTGAACCAGCAGATTGCGGCTGCCAGTGAGCAACAGAGCCAGACCGTTTCACAACTGAACGAGGAAATTCACGACATCCATCAACTGGCCATCAAGACAAGCGAACAGCTTCAGGATACCGTCGAAGCAGGCCAGGCGGTTGGCTACCATGTGGGGCGCCAGCAGCTGTTAGTACGACACCTGGTACCTGGGCGGAGGGGCTAACCGAAATGCTTAGAAATCTGGAATGCGGGCGTCCCTGCCCGGACTTTAAGAATGGTTTTGTGCCCTATCAGAAATGAATCACCGACCGAATACTCTTCCCTTCATGCATCAACTCAAACGCCTCGTTGATGTCCTCAAGAGGCATGTTGTGGGTGATAAACACGTCCAGTGGAATGTCTCCTTTCTCGGCCTTTTCGACATAGCCGGGCAGTTCCGTCCGGCCCTTCACGCCACCAAACGCAGAACCTTTCCAGACCCGGCCGGTAACCAGCTGGAACGGCCGGGTGCTGATTTCCTCACCGGCACCGGCCACGCCGATGATGATGGATTCACCCCAGCCTTTATGACAGCACTCCAGGGCTGAGCGCATCACGTTGACGTTGCCGATACACTCAAAGGAGTAGTCCACACCGCCGTCTGTCATTTCAACGATGACTTCCTGAATCGGCTTGTCGTAGTCCTTGGGGTTCACTACGTCCGTGGCACCCAGCTGTCTGGCGATATCGAACTTGCCGGGGTTGATGTCGATGGCGATGATGCGGCTGGCCTTGGCCATGGTGGCGCCAATAATCGCCGCCAGGCCGATTCCGCCGAGACCGAAGATAGCGACCGTCGCGCCTTCTTCCACCTTCGCTGTGTTCAGCACCGCGCCGATACCGGTAGTGACGCCACAGCCCAGAAGGCAGACTTTGTCCAGTGGTGCATCCTTGGGTATCTTCGCCAGGGAAACTTCCGGCAATACCGTGTATTCAGAGAAGGTGGAGCACCCCATGTAGTGATAGACAGGCTCACCCTTGTAGGAGAAACGGGAGGTACCGTCCGGCATCACTCCCTTGCCCTGGGTTTCGCGCACGGAACCACACAGGTTGGTTTTGCCGGACGTACAGAACTTACATGTTCCACATTCGGCGGTATAAAGAGGGATCACGTGATCACCCACTTCGACGGAGGTGACACCTTCTCCAACCGCCTCAACAATGCCGCCGCCTTCGTGGCCGAGGATGGCCGGAAAATTCCCTTCGGAATCGGCGCCGGACAGCGTGTAGGCGTCCGTGTGGCAGACGCCGGTGGCAACGATACGCACCAGCACCTCCCCTTTCTGGGGCGGAGCAACATCCACTTCCACAATTTCCAGCGGTTTGTTGGGGGCAAACGCCACCGCAGCACGGGATTTGATCACTGGCAGACTCCTTGAACGTGGTTCGGAATAAAATGTCTCGGGTTTTACGGGTTTGACGCTTACTAGACGACCGGTCTAATATACCAGCCATGACATCGAACGACACCCGCAATCACATTATCCACACCGGCGCCGACCTGATTGGTCAAAAAGGCTTCGGCGCGACGGGCATCAATGCCGTGCTGACCGCCGCCGGTGTACCCAAAGGGTCGTTCTACCATTACTTTAGCAGCAAGAACGATTTCGGGTTGGCTGTCATCGACACCTTTGCGCAGGAATACGACACCAAGCTGGATCGGATTCTGAACGACCACACCCGCTCGGCGGTGGACCGCCTTAGGGCCTACTTCGACACTGGTCTGGAAACCATGACCAGCTGCGAATTCACCCGGGGCTGCCTGATTGGCAATCTTGGCCAGGAGCTGGCCGGGCAGAACGAAACCTTCCGCAGGCACCTGGACACCGTTTTCCAGGGTTGGGAAAAACGCTTTGAGCGTTGTGTTGAAGAGGCTCGCCAGGCCGGCGATATCGATGCATCCATCGATCCTGCCGACGTAGCCAGCTTTCTGCTTTCCGGCTGGGAAGGCGCCATTCTCAGAGCCAAGGTTCTGAAGTCTACCGAGCCCATGGAGCGGTTTGTGCGGGTCTTTTTCCGCCAATGTCTTGGTATTCACTGAACACCCACATTTTTTTCAGTCATTACTAGTAGACTGGTCTAATTACACTCAGTTAATCCTCAAGGAGAGCGATCAATGAACAACGTAAACGACGCACTGTTCCAACCGCACGATCTCGGCACCCTGACACTGCCCAACCGTGTGCTGATGTCGCCCCTGACCCGTTCGCGCTCCAGCCAACCTGGAGACGTACCGAACGACATGAACGCGCAGTACTATCAGCAGCGGGCCGGTGCAGGACTGATCATCAGCGAAGCAACCCAGGTGTCACCTCAGGGTAAGGGCTATGCATTCACGCCAGGCATCCACTCGGAGGAGCAAATCGAAGGCTGGCGCAAGGTCACCAGTGCGGTGCACATGGCGGGCGGACGCATTCACATGCAGCTCTGGCACGTTGGCCGAATTTCCCATACGGCGCTGCAGCCGGATGGCAACAAGCCTGTAGCACCATCGGCGATCAAACCCGAGGGCGCCAAGACCTTCATCAGTGCCGACTCCGGCATGGTGGACGTGCCCGAGCCCAGAGCTCTTGAAGCCGGCGAAATGGCGGACATCGTGGAACAGTATCGCCAGGGCGCGCTAAACGCCAAAGCGGCCGGATTTGATGGCGTCGAAGTACACGCCGCCAACGGATACCTGCTGGACCAGTTTCTCAAGAGCGGCAGCAACCACCGCAGTGATGAGTTTGGCGGCTCCGTTGAAAACCGGATGCGCCTGCCACTGATGGTGATAGAAGCCGTGATCGACGTATGGGGCAAGGGCAACGTCGGTGTTCGGGTCAGCCCGACTGGCAGTTTCAACGCCATGTACGACGAGGACCCGGTCGAAACCTTTGGTGAATTCGCGAAGCGGCTGAACGATCTGGGCATCAGCTACATTGAGGTCGTGGAAGACTCATTCCAGGGCAACCATGCGAACGGCCGTCCGGAATCGGTGATCGATGCCATCCAGGCTGGATTCCACGGCACCTACATCGCCAACGGCGCCTACACCGCTGAGGAAGCTCGCAAGCGCATCGGTAATGACCGCTGTGATCTGGTGACCTTTGGCCGTCCATTTATCGCCAACCCCGATCTGCCCGAGCGTTTCCGCCAGCATGCGGAACTGAACAAATGGGATGACAGCACCTTCTACGGCGGCGATGAGCGCGGCTACACCGACTACCCGACGCTGAAGGAACTTGAACCCAGCGTTTGAACAACACTTTCACACGAGTAAGGAGTCAGACCATGAGCAATACCAACGACCCAATCAATAGCAAAGTCGTGATTATCACCGGTGCCAGCAGTGGCCTGGGTGAGGCAACAGCACGCCGCCTCGCAGCGCGAGGAGCCCGGCTGGTGCTTGCAGCCCGTCGCGAAGACCGTCTGTCCAAACTGGCAGAAGACCTGAAAGCCGAAGGTGCTGAAGTCACCTGGAAGGTGACCGACGTGACTGACCGAAACCAGGTAGAGTCCCTGGCTGCCACCGCGAAAGAAACCTTCGGCCGGATCGACGTACTGATCAACAACGCCGGCCTGATGCCACTGGCACCTCTGGACGCTCTGAAGGTTGATGAGTGGGACCAGATGGTGGACGTCAACATTAAAGGCGTGATGTATGGCATCGCGGCTGTGCTGCCGACCATGCGGGAGCAACACAGCGGGCATGTGATCAACCTGTCGTCCGTGGCCGGACACAAACTGTTCCCCGGCGCCGCTGTGTATTGCGCCACGAAATACGCGGTGAAGGCGCTGTCTGAAGGCTTGCGCATGGAGGCCGGTGACGAGATCCGCAGCACCAACATCTCACCGGGCGCCATCGCGACCGAACTCACCAGCACCATCACTGATCCGGATGCAAAACAGGCAGCGGATGAGCTCTACAAGGTGGCGATTGATTCCGATGCGGTGGCGCGGGCCATCGTCTATGCCATCGAACAGCCTGCGGACGTGGATATCAACGAAATTATCCTGCGGCCAACGGCTCAGGAGCTGTAAGGCTGTTGTTTGCTGAACGCTGTCGGCGTGCATCTGGTTGATGCCGCCGACAGGCCGGTGTGATACTGGTTGTTCCATTCCAGACGGACGCACCAAACATGACCACTGTGCAGCAGGCCCTGGCCCGCATTATCGATACCTGCCAACCGGCCACACTGGTGGTTTGTGGCGAGATCGCTGGTGAGGTTGGGGATCACTGGTGCCGGCACCACAGCGAGTCGGCCATGACCACCCTTGACACCAACGCCCCCAACGATGCCTTCCCTCTGCCCGAAACCCAGGACCTGGCCCTGGTGACCAACACGCTCGAACACCTGAACCACGACGAGGGCCAAGTACTGCTGGGCCAACTGCGCAACTACGGCACCCACCAGATTGCCGTTGTGGTGAAAGACTGCCCCGGTTGGTCGTTTACGGATTTCATCGGGCTGGGCTTCCGCCGGCAGGCTGAGCTTGGTGACGAAGACAGCCCTCTCACGCTCTACACCTACAACATCGACAGCTACAACCACAAACGCGCCTGGAACAATCCCGACAACTGGGCCAATCCGGAAATGTGGGACAAGGCCTGGTGGTAGCGGCTACGCTTACAGCGAGGCCACCACGTCAAGGTTGTGGCGACAGGCACTCAGATAGGATGCCCCAAAAAGGTTGTAGTGATTGAGGGTGTGGTACAGATTGTAGATGGCACGCTTGGTGTCGTAGACATCCGTTCTGGGATAGACCCGGTCATAGGCACGATAAAAAGCCGAGGAGAAGCCACCAAACAGCTCTGTCATGGCAATGTCCGCCTCCCGGTCACCGTAATACACCGCCGGATCAATGAGCCATGGCCCGACGCTGTCGAACAGGACATTCCCGGACCATAGGTCGCCGTGGAGCAGGCTTGGGTGTTCGCAATGCTCATTCAGAAACCCGGCGAGCTTGTCGCCCTGACGCTCAAGCACCGTTTCAAACTCTCTCCGGACATGGGCATTGCCGACCATGCCTACCTGCACACCCAGTCGATCTCTCAGGAAAAACGCACCCCAATCGTCCGTCAGGCGGTTCTTCTGTGGTGACATCCCAATCATGTTATCAGTGTCGAACCCATACTCGGGCTGACGTACCGCATGCATGTGCGCCAGGCCCTCACCAAGCGCGGCCATGGCTTCCTCGCTCGCCGGGCCGGGGTGAATCCTCGGAATCACCAGCTCGCGGGCTGATACGGCTTTCACCTCCGGCACACGCAATCCGCTGACACCGGCCGCCTTGAGAGTGTCTGCCAAAACCTCAAGACCTCGCGCTTCGCACAACAGCGCATCGGGAAAGGACGAGGGATTCTGTTTCACGAAATCGGTCATACCACCAGTATAACCATGATCGGAAATCGCCTCGCAAACATCCTTGGCTTTGTCACAGGCTTCATGGATCATGGAGCTGCAAGGCCATCCCACACAGGAATAGCCCGATGACAGGTTTTAGCAAGCGCACGGCAAACGAACAGTTGAATCAAGAAGCGGACAAGGTTCACCGCAGAGATGTGGGGGCCCTGCTCGACCGCCAGCAAGCCATTGAGGACAAAGTCAGGAACAGTGGCAAGCTGAGCCGGTTCAGCACTGACATCCGGCTGATGTTTTCCATGCTCAGGGACTACTGGCAGGGCAACTATCGAGAAGTACCCTGGAAAAGCATTGCGGCGATCGCCGGCGCCCTTGTTTACGTGCTCAACCCCCTGGATTTGATTCCGGACCTGCTGCTGGGATTCGGCCTGCTTGACGACGCCGGTGTGGTAGCCGCATGCCTGGCCCTGGTGGAATCAGACCTGCTTCGTTACGCGGCGTGGAAAGATCTTGAAACAGAAGCACAAACACAAACGCCTACGGATAGCGATTGATTCAATAGTGGACTACCGTTAATCTTCGAAAGCCCTCTGAATCACGAACCCCCTTGGAGCTAATGTGGATTTTGCCACCCTGATCGGCCTTGTTGGTGCCATCCTGCTTATAGCCTCTGCCGTCATTCTTGGCGTGTCGCCGGATGTCTTCATCAACCCCCCGTCTATACTGATCGTGGTCGGTGGCACCATGCTGGTTGTGCTGGCGAAATTCAGCTTCAGCCAGTTTTTCAGCGCCTTCAAAGTGGCCGCTCGAGCGTTCAAATTCCGCTTGCCGGACACCCGTGAAAGCATTGATGAACTGATTGAGGTGGCCAATGTTGCCCGCAAGCAAGGTGTGCTTGGCCTGGAAGAGCGCGAAGTTGGCTCGCCGTTTCTCGGCCAGGGAATACAGATGCTGGTCGATGGCCAGAATGCCGAAACCATCAAACACCTGCTGTCCAAGGAGCGCCTACTGACGCTGGATCACAATCGGTCTGGCGCAAAAGTCTTTACGGCAATGGCCGACGTGGCCCCTGCCATGGGCATGATCGGGACCCTCATCGGGCTGGTGCAGATGCTGTCCAACATGGAAGACCCGAAATCCATCGGCCCTGCCATGGCGGTTGCCCTGCTAACCACGCTCTACGGCGCAATGATTGCTACCATGATCGCCACCCCCATCGCGGACAAACTCTCGCTGCGAATGACTGAGGAAGCACGCCTGCAATCGCTCTATATTGATGCGCTGGTTGCTATCAAGGAAGGCACCAACCCACGGGTTATCGAACAGATGCTGTCGAGTTACCTGACCCCGAAAGAACGTGAGAAAAGCTCAGAAGCCGAGACCGCAGGCGTTTAGCCATGGACGAATTACCAGAAGAGGAAAAAGCGGGCATACCCGCCTGGGTAGTGACATTTGCGGACCTGATGTCGCTGCTGATGTGCTTTTTCGTCCTGCTGTTGTCGTTCTCCGAGATCGACGCACAGAAGTTCAAACAGATCGCCGGCGAACTGTCGAAAGCGTTTGGCGTACAGCGCGAGGTGCCCGTTCTTGAGGTCCCCATGGGCACCAGCCCGATTTTCGATAAATTCTCTCCGGCACCGCCCGAGCCCACCGTCGTCAATGAAGTCAAACAGACAACCACGGACCAACAGCCCGAACTGGAAACCCTGAAAAGCCCTACGGATGTGGCTGTGGAATCCGCCATTCAGGACGAGCTCGACAAGACCCTGGAGCAGGTTCGATCGGTTCTTGAGACAGCCATCGAAGATGGCCGGGTCAACCTCACCCAGGATCATCACAGAATCATTGTTCGCGTTGAGGAGAAGGGGGCGTTTCCCTCCGGTTCGGCGGACCTGACCTGGGAGTTTGAAGGTCTGTTGCTGGAAATGGCCGACATACTGGTGGAGATCCCCGGCAAGTTGACCATTGAAGGCCACACCGACGATGTTCCCATCCGCACGCAGCGGTTCTACAGCAACTGGGATCTATCCGCCGCCCGGGCGGCAGCGGTTGCCAATGCGCTACTCGCCGAGGGTAAGCTGAAGCCTGCCCGGCTGGCGGTCACCGGTCTCGCTTATACCGAGCCACGGGTACCAAACACCTCTTCGGAGAACCGCGCCAAAAATCGCCGGGTGGAAATCATTATCGATCTGTCCGGGCCGATCGAGGAACAGGAGATGCGGCTAAGGGAACTCATGACCCCCAAAGCCGATGTGTCTGCTGCACCGGATTCCCCCAGTTCCGACGACTCCAACCAGGACGAATTACTGTGGTAGGCGGCCATATTGGTGCACTACCCCCATTAATGCACCATTAAAGAGCGCAAACACCTCACCTTCAGCTCAAACCCGCCCAACTTCAGAGCAGAAAATCACCTAATCGACTCTCCGGCCTAAATTTGCCTCAAAATGGAACACTCCTTGCTTGGTATGCACGCTATCAATGCACAACCCGCCCGTGACAGGTGGATAAAACCAAAAAATCAGGAGCAACCAACCCGTGGATATCACGAGTGCAGTACATACCCTGACCGAAAGCGCCAACACACTGTTCATTCTGATCGGTGCCATCATGGTACTGGCCATGCATGCTGGCTTCGCCTTCCTGGAAGTCGGCACCGTGCGCCACAAGAACCAGGTGAATGCCCTGGTAAAAATCATGACCGACTTCGGCATCTCCGCCGTGGCCTATTTTTTCATTGGCTACTACATCGCCTACGGCAGCCACTTTATGGCCGGCGCTTCAGAGCTGACGGCCGCGAATGGCTATGACCTGGTCAAGTTCTTCTTCCTGATGACCTTCGCCGCCGCCATTCCCGCCATCGTCTCCGGCGGTATCGCCGAGCGTGCAAAGTTCTACCCCATGCTTATCGCCTCAGGGCTGATCGTGGCGTTTGTATATCCCTTCTTCGAGGGCATGATCTGGAACGGCAACTACGGCTTCCAGGCCTGGCTGGAGAACCAGTTTGGTGCAGCCTTCCACGACTTTGCCGGCTCGGTCGTGGTGCACGCCGTGGGCGGCTGGATCGCCCTGGCCGCCGTGCTCCTGCTGGGCGCACGTAAAGGCCGTTACCGCAATGGCCGCGTGGTGGCGTTTGCCCCCTCCAACATTCCATTCCTGGCGCTGGGCGCCTGGATTCTCACCGTCGGCTGGTTCGGCTTTAACGTGATGTCCGCCCAGACCCTGGATGGCATCAGCGGCCTGGTGGCAGTGAACAGTCTCATGGCCATGGTGGGTGGCGTTCTGGTGGCCATGCTGGTCGGCCGCAAGGATCCGGGCTTCATCCACAACGGACCGCTCGCCGGCCTGGTGGCGGTGTGCGCCGGTTCGGACCTGATGCACCCGGTCGGTGCGCTGATTACCGGTGGCATCGCCGGCGCCATCTTCGTGTACATGTTTGAGTGGGCCCAGGACAAGATTGAGCGCCTGGACGATGTACTGGGTGTATGGCCCCTGCACGGTGTGTGCGGTGTATGGGGTGCCATTGCCGCCGGCATCTTTGGCCAGGAAGCGTTCGGGGGGCTGGGCGGCGTCAGCCTGATGTCGCAGATCATCGGTTCGGTTGCCGGTGTTGTGGTGGCCTTTGTCGGCGGCCTGATCGTCTACGGCATTGTTAACGCCATCTCCGGCCTGCGTCTCACAGAAGAAGAGGAATTCAACGGTGCGGATGTCAGTATCCATCGCATCGGCGCTACGTCCCTGGAATAACCCTTGCCCGCCAGCCGCCTTTCCCGGCGGCTGGCAATGCTTTTTATTGACACTTCCCTCCGTCTGGCCTTTGCTTAAATAACCCGTTCCGGTGATAAACCCACGGTTTGCCGCCAGAGTGGCCTGCCTTTTGCTGTTCCTTTACATCGTGGGAATGGCTGAATACCGACCGCCCACATCCGGTGGACGGCGTGTTCAGGAGAGGGTCATGGTTATGTTGATACAAACCCCACCCGAGGGTATCTACGACGAACTGTTCGACCAGAATAATCGGGTACGACCCAGCTGCAGGATGCTGGAGGACTGGCTGATCCGATCCGACGAAGCCCTGTTAGCCGAGAAGCGCCGCGAGGCAGACGTGCTGTTCCAACGCCTGGGCATCACCTTTAATGTCTATGGCGAAGACCAGGGGGCCGAACGGCTTATCCCGTTTGATCTGATCCCACGAGTAATCTCCGCCAGCGACTGGCAACGTCTGCAAGCTGGTTTGCGCCAGCGGGTGCAGGCGTTGAACCGCTTCCTGTTCGATATCTATCACGAGTTCGAGATTATTCGCGCCGGTGTCATCAGTGCTGAGCAGGTATTCGCCAATCCCCAGTACCAGCCCGGCATGCAAAACCTCAAGCTGCCACGTAATCTGTATTCCCACATAGCCGGCATCGATTTGATCCGCCACAACGACGGCGATTTCTACGTGCTGGAAGACAATCTCCGCTGCCCCAGCGGTGTCTCCTACATGCTGGAAAACCGGCGCATGATGATGCGCCTGTTTCCAGAACTGTTTGCCAAGGCCCCGGTAGCACCGGTTGAACATTACCCGGCCCTGTTGGGCGAAACCCTGCGCGCAGCGTCGCTAAATCCCAACCCCACCGTAGTCGTGCTAACCCCCGGCCGTTTCAACAGTGCCTATTTTGAACATGCCTTCCTGGCCCGGCAGATGGGTATCGAACTGGTGGAAGGGGCGGACCTGTTTGTACGGCGCAACAAGGTCTACATGAAGACCACCATCGGCCCCCAGCAGGTGGACGTGATTTACCGGCGGGTCGACGACGACTTCCTTGATCCGCTGGCTGGCAACCCGGATTCCATGCTGGGCGTCCCCGGGCTCTATGCAGCCTACCGCACCGGCAATGTGGTGCTTGCCAACGCCATGGGTACCGGCGTCGCCGACGACAAGGCCATTTACCCCTTCGTACCCGAGATGATCCGCTTCTACCTGGGGGAAGAACCGATCCTGAAAAATGTCCCCACCTGGCAGGGCCGCAAGCCAAAAGACCTCAAGTACATCCTCGACAACCTGCCAGACCTGGTGGTCAAGGAAACCCAGGGCGCTGGTGGCTACGGCATGCTGATCGGCCCCAAGGCCAGCAAAAAAGAGCTGAGCCATTTCCGCTCACTGTTGCGGGCCAGGCCAGACAACTACATTGCCCAGCCCACACTGAGCCTGTCTACCTGCCCGACGTTTGTAAACGAAGGCGTAGCGCCCCGACACCTCGACCTGCGGCCTTTTGTGCTTTCGGGTAAGAAAGTGCAGATGGTACCTGGTGGATTGACCAGGGTGGCCCTGAAAGAAGGGTCGCTGGTGGTGAATTCGTCCCAGGGCGGTGGCACCAAGGACACCTGGGTACTGGAGGGCGAGGAATGCTGAGCCGAGCTGCATCAAGTCTGTTCTGGATGGCCCGCTATCTTGAGCGGGCGGAAACCCAGGCCCGTCTGCTGGACGTCAGCCTCACCATGGCGTTGATCGACGTTCCCGAAGACCGCGAGGAACAGCTATCCGTGCCATTGCTGGTGACCGGTAGCCGCGAAACCTTTCACGAGCTCTACCCGGAAATCACCCCCCAGAACCTGATTGATTTCCTTCTTCTGGACGACCGCCACCCTGCCAGTGTGTTCAGTGTAATCCGCAGCGCCCGGGATAACGCCCTGCACGTGCGAGGCAATCTCTCCGCAGATGTCTGGGAGAGCATTAACCTGGCCTGGATGGAGCTGAAGGAACTACGCCATAAAGGGGTGACCGAATCCAACGCCAGCCGGGTGTTTGACTGGACCCGCGAACGCTCAAACGTGTTCCGTGGTGCAGCCTATGGCACCCTGCTGCGCAATGACGCCTTCCATTTCCTGCTCCTGGGTACCTTTATCGAGCGTGCAGACGCCACCGCCCGCGTGCTGAACATCCGCCACCACATGGCCACCAAATCCCTGGAAGGGCACCCCACCCAGTCGTTCTTCGAATGGACGGCGCTGCTGCACTCGTTGGCCGCCTTTGAGGCCTACCAGAACACCTACGGCCACAATATCGAACCGATGAATGTGGCCGAATTGCTGATTCTCAAACCGGATGTTCCCCGTTCGCTCCACGCCTGCCTGGAGGAAATCGCGGATCTGCTGGAGCAGATCGAAAGCGGCGAGGCCCGCCGGGCCCGGCGCCTGGCCACAAGCCTGTATGCCAACATCCGCTACGGCGACCGCGAGTACATTGCCGAGCGCGGCCTGAATGAGTATCTGACCGACTTCCTGCAACGCATCCAACGCATCGCCGGCCAGATCCAGAAAGACTACATGGGGTGGAAACAATGAAGCTGAATATCCGCCATGACACCACCTATAGCTACGACGAACCCATGCACAAAGGCATCCAGTATCTACGCCTGACACCCCGTAACACCCCCCAGCAGAAGATACTGGAGTGGCACCTGAGCGCCCCCGGCGAAACCAGCCAGATGACGGACGGCTTCGGCAATATTGTTACCGTCATGACCATGGACAAAGCGACCAGGGAGATCACCCTGACGGCGGAGGGCGTGGTTGATCTCACGGGCAAACCATTAACCAAGGACGACTCACCGTTTCCGCCCGAGGTGTTCCTGCGCCACACCCCGTTAACCGACGCCGACAAAGCCATCAAGGCCTTCGCAAGCCAGTTCTCCGCCAACAAGCGCAGCCTGGTGCGAATGATGAACCGTATCCTCGAGCACATCGAATTCACGCCCGGCGTCACCACGGTGACCCACACAGCCGCCGAAGCCTTCCAGCAGAAGGCGGGGGTGTGCCAGGACCATACCCATGTATTCATCTCCTGCTGCCGCCACATTGGGGTGCCGGTGCGGTATGTCAGCGGTTACATCCACACGTTCAGCGATGACCACCTGGCCACCCACGCCTGGGCCGAGGCCTGGCTGGGCCACAACTGGCATACCTTTGATGTGGTGAACCTGCTCAATGTTGCCGAAAGCCATATCAAACTGGCAACCGGGCTGGATTACCGGGATGCAGCACCCGTGCGGGGCATTCGCAGCGGCGGCGGTATGGAGCACCTGCAGACCCGTGCCTGGGTCACCATGGCCGGGGAAAGCCAGTAACAAAAAGCTGTGCAAATTCCACACGCCGCTCCATGCTTTCTGCGCAGAAACGGGTAAACTGAGCGCATTCAGTACGACCCGAGGGTAGCCCCATGACCTATTGTGTGGCGATGCGCCTGGCCGACGGCCTGGTTTTCGCATCCGACTCCCGCACCAACGCGGGCTTTGACCAGATTTCGACCTTCCGCAAAATGCATGTCTTCGAACAGCCGGGGGAACGGGAACTGGTGATTCTATCGGCGGGCAACCTGGCCACCAGCCAGAGCGTGATCAGCCTGCTGGAAAAACGCGCCGGCTCCGAAGACCCCAATGTGTTCTCCACCGCCTCCATGTTCGAGACGGCAGAGGTTGTCGGCAGAACCATCCGCGAGGTTATTCACCGCGACAACCCCGAGGGCAAAGTGAACCATGTGGACTTCAGCTGTTCACTGATACTGGGCGGCCAGATCCGGGGCGAACAGGTACGCCTGTTCAACATCTACCCCGAAGGCAACTTCATTGAAGCCACTGAAGAAACGCCTTATTTCCAGATTGGCGAGTCCAAATACGGCAAGCCCATCCTCGACCGCGTCGTGAACTATAATTCCTCGCTGGACCGGGCCTACCAGTGCGCCCTGATTTCCTTCGACTCCACCATGAAAAGCAACCTGTCGGTGGGGATGCCGCTGGATGTCGCCATCTACCGCAACAACGAACTGAAGCCCTGCTTCGTCGACCGGGTGGACGAACACAACGATTACTTCCACCAACTCCGCCAACAGTGGCACCGGGGCATCCAGGAATTGATCAGCGGTCTGCAGCCGCCGGCGATCCGCTAGCTCAGTTGCGGTAACCGGTCAGTTCCATATACCCCACACCATCGTGGGAACCTGTCACCGTCACCGGGCTTTCCCAATACGGGTAGAGCCCGGCGTTCCAGTAGTCGCCGGGCGGCGCGGCAACCTGTATATCCACGTTTTTCTGTGGCATCCGCAGGCGCCACTCCACAGGAACCCTGCCCTGCGGCGAGGATTGCCAGTTGAGCGGGCTCAGGCTGATGTCGTTTCCGTTCAACGTTTCAACCTGCCCATCGGCGTTTATCCAGCTGCCAGACACGAAGGCGCCCTGGTCTTCCCGCAGGCGAAACGCCATCAGTTTATGGCCGTCATCCAGATGCAGGGCGAACCAGTCCCAGCCCTGCTGGCCAGCTTTCAGAAACTGGCTGCTCCACTCGCGATCAAACCAGCCCTTGCCGGAAACGGCCAGGGTTTCATCGCCAAGGGTCACCGTACCCTCAATGTGCAGATCCACCAGGCTGAAATACATCGAGCCCTCGCCACTGGCGGATTTGGCACTGAATCCGTTTTTCCCATGGGGTACCGGTTTGCCGATGTTGCTCAGGCGCAGATTGTAGCGCCAGTTACCGCCCTCAACCTGCAAATGCCACTGTTCGGAATCCGGTTGCGATACCAGCCGCCAGTCATCCAGCCATACCTGTAACGGGTCCGCCCTGGCCCCGGCATGCCCCAAATCACCCCGGGCCAGCTTTTCTTCAAACCAGTGTTCACCCTCAAATGACACGGCGGCGTGTGCCATCCACGCCGCGTCCAGGGGCCAGGCACTGGCCTCTGGTGGTTCTGCATTGGCGGGTCGCGGTTTCAGCGCCTGACGGAACTGGGTCCACTGCAGCCCCAGCGGTCTGCCGTCCTGGGTTTCCAGGTTAGCGGTCAGGTACCACCATTCAATACGGTGTTGCGGATGGGCCCCCCAGTCCTCGGGAAAGATCAGGGTGTCGCCTGGCTCCGGCTGCTGGAATTGCGATTGCTCCACCTCGCCTGTCTGCTGCGCAAGCCCCGCGAAGCCGGTGTCGTTCTCCGAATCCGTACAGCCCGCCAGGACGACCGCCAGTAGGCCGGCAACAACGACGGTTTGGATATTCATGGCTCCACCTGTTTAATGCTGTCCATGTGGCCAAGCTGCCGGCGCATCAGATGGGCGATTATCAGCCCTGTCGCCACGGCCACCAAACCCAGTTCAATCCAGAACAACGGGTACAGGTCCATCGGCAATGACCACCCAAAAGCCAGCGGGTTGATGCGACTGACCAGCACCCAGGTCAGCCACACGCCCAGCGGTAGCGCAGCAATGGTCACCGTGAGGGTCAGCGCCACCGACAGGCGCCGGAGCTGACGCCTGACCTTCGATGCAGGCAATCCCCAAACGCCCAGCAGCTGAAAGTATTTCACCCGGGTAGTAAAAAAGACCCATCCCATAATCAGCAGGGCCATCGCCGCCAGCAAAAGGGTCAGCAAGCTGATGGCGCGGGTCAGCAGGAACGTCTGACTGAAGACCTTCGACGCCAGCGCGCGGATGCTGTTGTTGTCCCTGATGGTGAGTTCCGACGTCTGCCAGGTGTCCGACAGGCGCCCGCGGATGTCGGACATCGCCACGCTGCCGGGCGTCACCGAAAAGCTTTGGAAGTGGGGCTTTAATGCCGCCGGCAGCGCAGAACCGGCCATCAGAATTTCCCCCGCAGGCCGCCCGTAGTCGGCGTAGATAGCCACCACTTCTGCATTGCGATTGGTATCCGCTAATCTGATGTTGAGGGTGTCGCCCACCTCAAGCCGGTAGCGCCGGGCCAACTGCTCATTGATCATTACGCCATCGGTCTCAAGCTTTTGCCAGGGCGCCTCAACACTTTCCAACAGAGACCATTTTGTCACCAGATCACTGATTGGCATCAGGGCAAACAGGTCCACCGCAATGCGCTCATCGCCAAGGCCGCGTTGGCTCCCGGAATCCGCCCTCGCAATGTGTGCCTGGCCACGGATCACCCGATGCCACGGCCCGATGCCGTCCAGGCTCTGCAATTGCGCAGCCGCCATGTCGGCGTCTGCATTCGCAGGCACCTCCACATAGAACTCCGCTTCCAGGCGCTGGGCCAGCCAGGTTTCGAAGGTGCCCTCAAAGGTCGTCACCAACGCCTGCACCGCCAGCACCGTGGCCATGGCAAATTGCAGCGCCACCACCGGCAACGCCAGGTGCCGGAACATCACCGCCAGTTCCCGTTGCCGCCAGCGGGCAAGTGGGTCTTCTCTTCGTGAGCCGGTGCGATTGGAAAGCCGTTGGGCAAGCAGCGCCAACCATTCAGGTGTCAGCCAACCGGCGCCCGCAAACACCATCGCCGTCGCGACAAAGACCCAGGCCAGGGCCGGGGCCAGGGCAACCCCCACCAACCCGGCCAGAAACATCAGGAAGGCAATCGTTCGGCCCCGACCCTGGCCAGCCATCGCCCGCCAACGCGCCGGGACCACCCAGTCCACCAGACAGACCGCCAGCACCAGAAAGACCACGATGGCGGCGGCCCTCCAGGGCAGTGCTTCTTCAGCGCCGGCATAGACGGCCACATCAAACAGACTGTCGAGGGCCTGGCCAAAACCGCTACCCAGCATCCCGGCTAGCCTTGCCCCCAACCATAACCCCGGCACAACGCAAATACCGGTCAGCACCAACAGCTCCAAGGTCAGCCACTGCGTTATCCGTTGGCGAGGCACTCCGAACCGGTGCAGCAGGGAAAAGCTGCCGTGCCGTTGAGCAATCCCCAATCGATGTACGCTGCGCACCAGAAGGCCCGTAATCAGAAGCACCAGGAGGCTCAGGGCATCCAGGTTCAGCAGGAAACTGTCCGCCAGTTCACCGGTGGGTGGGCCCATGGAAAATTCACGCAGAATATAACCGGTTGGTAAATCACGGTTCTCATCCCGCGCCAGCAGGTAAAGCCGGCTGCCGTATCCTTCTTTCGAAAGTTCTGCGGCCTCGCTGATATCGAGGAAAGGCGCACCATCCAACGTGTCGGCACCACTGCCGAGGCCAGTGTCACCGAAACACCCCATCGCCAGCGGGTCGATGCCGATCACCCGCCCTTCCGGCGGCGGTCGCCGCAGCTCCAGCCAGGGCGCCACACACACGCCAGCCATACGCAGGGCAGCAAAGTCATCCACACCCACCGGTCGCCCATCCGAGCGAATCACATGAGCCCGAGCCGCCACCGCATTCTCGCTCTGCAACAGGCTATTGCGGGCCTGGTCTGTCAGTACCGTCACCCCGGTCCAAAGCATGGTTGCCAGCACAATCATCAACGCCAGAGCCAACAGCTGGATGGGGTGGCGGCGGTAGTGGCTGACGAAGGCGCGCGCAAGCATCATTGGTCAAACAGTCGTGCTGAGATCAAGCAAATGGTCGCAGCGGGACGCCAGCTCCCTGTCGTGGGTAGCAAGCACCAGTGCACAACCGGTTTGCTGTTGCACAGAGAACAGGCTGTCCGCCACCTCATCAGCGGTGTGACGATCAAGGCTGCCAGTGGGCTCGTCCGCCAGAATCAACGCCGGAGCCATGGCGAATACCATGGCCAGTGCCGCTCGCTGGGCCTGGCCACCTGACACCTGATCCGGGTAACGGTCAGCTTCGGCCCCCACACCCAGGCGCTCCAGCCACTCACGCTCGCCGCCGGCAGCGTGGCCGGCCAGATGGGAGCGCAGGCGAACGTTGTCCAGCAGCGAGAGCGCGGGCATCAGATTAACGTCCTGGAACACCACGCCAATGGTGCGCCGGCGGAGTTCGGCCCAGCGCCCTTCGGCGCCTGCACCAGCTGCTGCAAAGGACTCACCCGCGACGGCGATGCGTCCGTCATCCAGTGTCTGCAGGCCACACAACAGGTTCAACAGAGTGCTCTTACCGGAACCTGATCGTCCCACAACCGCCAGGGACTCCCCCGAACAAACCGACAGGGACAGATCCGCCAGCACGGACACCCGCTGGCGACCGCTGATATAACCTTTGCTTAACCCTTCAACGGCCAATACCGGACTTCCCATCATGCGCTCCGCTGGACAGTATCTTTAAGTACTATACAGCCCGAATGCCCTTATGGATCCGGGCCGGGACGTTGGTGAATTTGGATTTAGAGATAAAAATACTACGACTTTAGTCTTACATCCCCTCACTTTTTTGTTGAAAATCTGATCTAATTCGCCCCTCTTTACTTGTGCTTACATTACCTACATATTTTTACCGCCTGGATACATTGAGTTACCGGGCCACCAAAGATCTCGCCTCATGGATAGCTACAAAGAACCCCTGAAAGCCCTGGCTCGTCCCTATCGCAAGGCGGTATTAAAGGCGTTGCTGGTTCTCACCATGCTCGGGGGCGCCCTGTTTGCCATGCTCAACCTGCTAACAGGCAGTTATCCGTTAGCCATCGTCGAACTCGCAATGGGTGCATACGCCATTCTCGTTTACAGAGCGGTACGCAACACACAGCATCTTGAGCGCTGGATCATTGCATACGCTATCCCGTTCTTCACTGCCATGATGTTCGCCATCGCCGTCCCCAGAGCCTCGGCTACGGTACATGCCTGGGTATTGCTGATTCCGATCGTCTCTCACCTGCTGATGGGGCGTCGACTCGGCCTGGCTATATCCGTGTTCTACATGAGTATCGCCGGCATTATTTTCCTGCTCAGATATCACGATGAGCCGGCCATGATGCAAGCGCTGCCGATCGCCAACATTGCCGTCATCTCCCTGTGCATCCTGGTGTTCTCCCACGTCTACGAAGTGACCCGGGAACAGTCACAGCGCCAACTGCTCAAGATTGCCCAGACCGACACCCTCACCGGCCTTGCCAACCGGGCCAGGCTCAGTGACATCTTCAAACGGGAGCAACAGCGCACCCGGCGCTATAGCACGCCGATGACCCTGCTCGCGCTCGACCTCGATCATTTCAAAGAGGTCAACGACCGCTATGGCCACGACACCGGCGATCTGGCCCTGCAACACGTTGCCCGTATTTTCCGGGAATGCCTGCGTGCAACCGATCTGGCGGCACGCCTGGGAGGGGAAGAGTTTGGCATACTGCTGACCAACACCAATGGCCAGCAAGGCCTGGAGGTGGCTGAAAAAATCCGTATTGCAGTCGCCTCGACCCCATTGACCGTCAACAACGACGTTATCCGCCTGACCCTCAGTGGTGGCGTCGCGGAGTTCGGGCCAGACGGCGAGACCCTGCGCCAGTTGGTAAGAGAAGCCGACAAACGTCTGTACGAAGCAAAGGACCGGGGCCGCAATCTGATCATACCTGCGGAGACAACCGCCAGCCTTCTGGAACCGCTGGAGTCAGACACCCACCGCGCATGAGACAGAATGCCGCATCCGGCTGAAGACATTCCCGCAGTCGCACCGTCGAAAACCCGCTAGAATGCATGCCATGGAATGGCTGACTCACTCACAAACCGGTTTTCAACAGGCGGCGCGCTACCTTCTCACCATGCGTCTGGCCATCGTGGTCATTCAGCTGGTCGCCGTTGCCATCGCCGACACCATGGTCACCCTGGCCCATCGGCCAGAAGCCCTGTTGATATGCCTGCTCTACACCGTACTGGCAACCCTTGGCTGGCTCTGGTTTACCCGCCGGCCTCCCCGTTTGACGGTTACGGTCAGCCTTGGGCTCGCCCTGGATCTTTTCCTGATCAGCGCCTGGCTATTCCTCACAGGAGGCTATACCAATCCGCTGGTTTCGCTGCTGCTGCTTCCCATTGCCGTTGCCATCATCCTGGTCCCCTTGCGCGAGAGCATTGCTCTGACGGTCACCGGTTTTGGCTTCTACACCGCCATGGTGCTGTGGCACACGCCGCTGACCCACGAACATCACAACGCCAACCTGACCCAACTGCACCTGATGGGCATGTGGGCCACCTTTGCCATCACCGCCACCATGCTGTTGCTGGTGGTTGGCTCACTGGCCCGTCGGTTGCGACAGAAACAGGGACAACTGGCCGAATTCCGGGAGAACCGGCTCAGAGATGAACAGGTGATTGCCCTGGGCCTGTCCGCCGCGGCGGTGGCGCATCGGCTGGGTACGCCGCTGAACACCATGGCCCTGCTGGTGGACGAAATGAAATCCGTGCACACCGACCCTTCGCTTGCAGACGACCTTGGGTTGATGGAGAAGCAACTGGGCCTTTGCAGCAACCACCTGCACCAACTGTCCACCGCCGCCATGCAGGCCAAGGCCGCGCAGCAGGAAATCCTTCCGCTGCACTTCTGGATGATGCGGCTGCGGGAGTCAGCCACGCTGTTGTGGCCGGCGTCGCCCATCCACTGGCAGGCGCCATTCCCCGACCAGCCCGTCGCCGTGGATGCCACCCTGGACCAGGCCATACTGAACCTTCTGGCCAACGCCCTGACGGCCAGCCCATCTTGGGTCGCGGTCAGCGCGGGGGACAGCGACGAGGGACGGGTCGCAATCGTGGTTGAGGATCATGGCAAGGGTCTGGAACTCTCACTGCAGAACACCGCCGGCGATGGCGTTGTAGACTCCGAACATGGCCTGGGCGTAGGGCTGTTCCTCTCCAACGCCACCATCCAGCGCCACGGCGGCACCCTCAAAGCCAGGGCCGATCGCACGGGCACCACCATGATCATCGACCTGCCACAAGCGCAAGCCCATACCCAGGGCGACAAGGAGGTGGAATGAACGGCCAGCCGACCTGGTTGCTGATCGACGATGACGAAGCCTTCGTGCAGGTGCTCCAGCGTTCCCTGAGGCGTCAGAACATCGAGGCAGTCTGTGCCCTCAACCGCCTGGAGGCCATAGCAGCGCTGGAATCACAGACCTTTCACCGCTGCGTGCTTGACCTCAACCTGGCCGGCGAAAGCGGCCTGCAATTACTGCCGGAGCTACTGGCCCTTCAACCCGGACTGGAGGTGCTGGTACTGACGGGTTACGGCAGCATCGCCACCGCCGTGGAAGCCATGCGCCGGGGTGCCGTCAATTACCTGTGCAAACCGGTCACACTGAGCCAACTGACCGCCGGTTTCAGCCCTCTGGACGGCCCACCGGCAACCCGTGAAGAACCCCCAACGGTGGAGGAAATGGAGTGGGAACACATTCAGCGAGTGCTGAACGAGCACGACGGCAATGTGTCCTCAACAGCCCGAGCGCTGAACATGCACCGGCGAACCCTGCAGCGGAAGCTTCAGAAGCATTCCCGCTGGCGCAACCAGTGACACTCTGAACACGCAGCCGTTGGGCGCGGGTTAAACGGCGTCAGGCCAGGCGCCGTAGCCAGGTTTCACGCCGCAGGTAGATCACCATGATAACGGCTTTCACCACTTCATCCGCAACAAAGCCGGCAAACACACCCCAAAGACCAAACCCAAGATAGAGCCCGAAGTACCAGGCCACGGGCACCCCGACACCGGCAAAGCCAATCAGGGTGATCACCATCGGTGCGCGGGTATCGCCACCGGCCCTCAGAATGCCCGGAATAATCATGGTTAACGCCGTGGCACCGCTGTAAAGAACGCTGAGGGCCACCATCCAGATCACCCGCTCCCGGGTTAAATCGCTGATTTCGTAGAACTGCAGGAACAAGGGGGTAAGCAATGCCACGATCAACGTCAGCAACGGCAGCACCAGCAACACCATGCGGATACCCATGGCGGTGTACGCTCGTGCCCGCTGCGGATGCCGGCCACCCAGCGATTCCCCCAGGGCAATGCTGGCGGCCTGCTGTAATCCGACACCCGGAGCCAGCGAAAACCCACGAATAATCGACGCCACCAAAAAGGCCGCGTAGGCTTCCGCACCCACCCGGTTAAACATCATGGTGTAAATAAACGCCGACCCTTGCCACAGAAAACCATCCACGGACAGCGGATACCCCAGGTACAGGATTCGCCTGAGCCGTTGCCACGCCAGCCCGGAGACATCCCTTACCCGAGCATTGACCGCCGGATGGCGGAGAACGGCGCGTAGCATGAACACCGCCTGAAACAACCACGCCAGCACAGTGGCGATTGCAACACCGGGAAGCCCAAGAGGCGGAAACAGGGGCTCGGTTACGCCCTGAATGGCACCGCCAAACAGCAACAGGTAGTTACCCAGGGCGTTAAGCACATTGCCATACAGGGCCAGTCGCATGGGGGTGCGGGTGTTGCCCAGGGACTGGAGCACATACATGGCCACATGGGCAATTACCAGCGCAGGCAACCCCAGCCCGATGATCCACAGATAGCCATAGCCAATGCCCGGCAGCCCGGAGCGCTCCGCCGGAGCACGGAACAGGTCCGTAGTCAGCAAAGCCAGAAGCGACTCGCCAAAGACAATATAGAGAGCCCCAATGGCCATGCCCGTAAACAGGCCAGCGGTCAGCAGGGTTGCCAGGGTCTCACGGATCTCGGCGTGCTTCCGGGCGCCACGCAACTGGGCGGTAATCACGGCGCCACCCTCGGTCAGGGCCGCGTAGCAAAGCACCACCAGGAAGTTCAGCTGCAGGCAGATTCCCAGCGCTGCGATGGTCTGCTCACCGAACTGACCCACCATCAGGTTGTCCACCACGCCGGTGAGCTGAAACAGATAGAACTGGATAATGATGGGCCAGGCCAGGGTCATCAACCGCTGGCGCACGGGGCCTGAACTGGGGACCATAGGCCGTTCCGGAAAGGGTATTGCCAGATACTAACAAGCCGGGGCTGGCTTGCAGTCCTCCCCGAACGCCTTTTGGGGGGCGTAGGTTGCTCCTGGGCTATCGGTTGCTGAAAACAACACCCAGGAGTTCTCACCGCCGCTTTTGCGGCAGTTTTTCCGACAGTCGCCATTGTGGCGCCGTGGGTGCAGCGGACCGTTGGGCGACTGACCGCTTGAATAGTGAGTTTCAATCCACCACGAAGAGCTTTGCGCCCCGCTCGGTCGAGGAGCGATGAAGCTCGGCGTCGTCCGCTACCTGATAACTAGAACCCGGCTTGAGCACAAAGCAACGCCCGTCCTTTAACTCAGTGTGGAGTTCACCTTCCAGGCAGAGCAGGATATGCCCTTTGGCGCACCAATGATCAGCCAGATAGCCGGGGCTGTACTCGACCATACGAACCCGGATATCGCCGAAAGTGCGGGTCTGCCAATAAGCAACTCCCTGCTCCCCTGTGTGTTCAGTCCTCTCAACTTCAGACCAGTCAGTAACCCCAAAGGGTAGATTCCTTATGTCCAATTTGCTTCTCCTTAAGCACATGACGCGAAGCTAAGCGGCAATTTGTGAGCCGCGAAGCGAAGAAAAGACCGTCCGGTGGACCACCGAAAGGCCGGGAACGTACTTAAGCGGTTTTTCTAGCGTGGATCTGACGGACAAAGCCGGCTTCATCTCTGACACCTACCCGGTTGCCATCGGGATCACTGATGTTGATAGTCCTGCCCCAAGGGTTTTCTGTGATGTCAGCGTCGATTCCCCATGCTCTAATTTCCGCCAAGGCCTCCTCCAGGTCTTTGACGTTGAAACGCAGTTTGAAGCTTCCCTTAACGGACCAGGGACTGTCCATGCCCGACTCATGTTGATCTGTAAGTCGATGGAGATGATGTGTTAGCCAGGTCGAATCCTCAACAACGCGAGCAGTCCCTTCTGCATGGACAGCCAAATAGTTCCACGTTGGAACAACCCGGCCTGTTTCTGCCTTGTTCTCATACCACGAGGGTGAAACGTAGGCATCAGGGCCCTGAAAAACCACAAGAACTCGAACTCCATTATACAGACGCTGCCAGACAGGATTGCTTCGAGCCAGATGGCACTGCAGCTGCCCAAGCGAGTCATCGTTTTCAGAAATCAAATGAAAGGGGACATGGTTCGCCTCAATTCCACCCTCATCTGCTACTACCAGCAGACCAAACCCGTAGTCACGAATATATTGCTGAAGCTTGCCGATATCGTCTTCTTTGAAATGACTCGGGACATACATGCTATGAAACTCCTTGATTGAGGGCTCGCCCAGCAAACAGCGTTTAGGCTTCAACACTATAGAGGGCGTTACGCACGTACCCGACTGCTTCCGGCATACCGCCGAGAACCGCAACTGCCAAATTAAAGTCCTGATTTTTAGACATTTCCGTAGGCAGTGCCACACAGTCGATACCAGCCTTAGAGGCAGCTTCAAGCCCATGTTGCGTATCTTCAATTGCCAGACATTCACCAGAGGAGACACCAAGCCGTTGGAGTGCTAATAAATAGCAGTCAGGTGCAGGCTTACTTGCTCGGACGTCATCTCCTGAAACGACCGCAGAAAAATAGCGATTAAACTTGTTGGCCCGTAGCGTCGAAGAACCTGCGCCCACATTCTGTAATGGATGGGCTCGGAATTGACGAGCGTGCCGTCGTGGTCAAATAGAACTGCACGTAGTTGCATGTGGTTTCCGGGGGAAATGATGTGTGAAGTCTAACGCGGACCAAGTCAGTGGCGTCCTGCGGCCACCGGCCGCGTACCGATGCAAATGGTTATAGGTTTGGCTTGAGAGCATGAGCTATAGCCTCGTTGAGCCAACATACACCGAAAGCAAGCACTCCACACACAGCACTTGCTTGGACATAGATCCCCAAGGCCTCGGCAAGACCGTGAAACTCGATGAAGCCAGCGACTCCTGATTTTCCGATTACTTCTCCTGATTCGCTGATTTCCCTTACCGGACCAACAGTGACGACCAGAAAATAGGCCCAGGGCATTATCAGACCAACGATAAGACTTGTAAGGAGTTTCGATTTCAATCGACCAATTTTCATTTTGGTTTTAGGCTATAACGCGAAACGAAGCGGCGTGCGTCAGCACGTCCGCCTTGCGTGACTTGTTATACCTTGCACTAAGAGGCTCAATGCAACTGGTTAAAGACTTCAGGGTGCTGTTCGGCAATACGCAACAACGCAACTGCTGGGCCTTGCGGCTCTCGACGCCCTTGCTCCCAATCCTGGAGGGTCCGGACGCTCACTCCCATGAGGCCTGCAAAGGCTGACTGGGACATTTTCAGCTTCAACCGAATAACTTGTGGGGGCGATGGCTCTGACAACTCATGAGTGCGCAGCGCCAGTTTGCCCTTTTTGAATTGCTTGATTTCATTGATACCGTCAAGAATCTCTGCCCCAAGGTTCCTGTCACCCATTTTTGATTGCCTCCGCTATCTGCTTGAGCGCATGGCCAGGAATGCTGGCGCGCTCTGATTTACTGTACAGCGTGAGCATCCATATCTCGTGGTCAGACTTCTTCCAGTAATAAATGGCTCTGATACCACCGCTCTTTCCCGAACCCGCCGGTGCCCACCGAACCTTGCGAACACCACCCGAACCTTTAATCAGATCCCCGGCATCCGGCTTCTGCAAAAGGTAGTTCTGAAGTCCTCGGTACTCCTCATCCGTGAGGTAGTTCGACAACAACTTGGTGAACGTTGAGGTTTCGATGAATAGCATGACCAAAATATACGGCAATGCCGTATAATAATCAAGACTGCATCAGTGACGCCGGAGCGCCAGCGGAGGGCACCATAAGCGGTACGCTTTTGGTGCCCTCCGCTGGAAGAAATGCTTTTAGTGGCAATGATAGGGCTGTGAGCCTGCGTGACAGCATTGCCCGGGAGGACTGTCTTTCCGGCAACCGCCCCCATGGGCGAACGCCGTCGTCGTGAATAGTACAAGAACCAACGTTAGCATTATTTTTTTCATGGCCTTTCTCCAGGATTAAAGTGCTAGCGCACCGAAAACCTCCATGTTTATTGCCCTCCAACTATATTGGCACCACCTGAAAAATGTAGACGAAATATACGTAAAGCACCATAACAGCGGCTTTGCGCAGCGAAGAAAAAGCCTTCCTGTGGAGGTTCAGACAAAACATCCCAGAAAATTAAGGACTTGCTAGTCCGACGCTCTCAGCTTCTGGAAATGTCCACCATGGAAAAAACCGTATCCAGATACTCCCGAAAACCCTTCATCGCTCCATTAAAAGCTTGCCAAAGATACTGCAGGCTCAGATCGAAACCATCACCCGACAGATCGAACAGGAAGTCGCCAAGGTAGACCACTGGCGTATCAAAACGGAGATCCTGACCAGCATTCCGAGCGTCGGCAAAGTCCTCGCCTACACCCTGCTCAGTGAGCTTCCAGAACTCGGTTCTCTCAATCGAAAAGAGATAGCTGCACTGGTCGGTGTCGCGCCCATCAACCGGGACAGAGGTAAGCTCAACGGCAAACGAAGAATACGGGGAGGACGCCATAGAATCCGCACAGTCATGTTCATGGCCATGCTCTCATCCATCCAATGCAATCCGGGTTTCAAACGCTTCTACGAGCGTCTGAAGGCTCAGGGAAAGATCCCCAAAGTCGCCCTCGTTGCCTGTATGAGAAAGATGATTGTGGTGCTCAATACCATGATCAAAAACCAGGAACCCTGGCGAGGTGAAATGGCTTAATTTATGGAATTGACACCACAGTCACTTGTTAGAAACCTACAAAGCAACGTCATGGTGATGAACGGTTTCCTCGTAGTGCGACATCAGTGCTTTTACCTGTTCCGGGACTACCGCCTGCTCGAAGTTCGGGCCAGCAAAGCTTTTTACCGCTTCAAGCGATTCAAACCAGAATATAGTTGTGAATTCCACATTGTCACCAGTTTCGCGGCGTAGCAAGTTGGTACTAATGTATCCGTCCACTCCCTGGGTAACTTTTGGAAGGACATTATTCTTGAAAAGATCCTCGTAGGCCGAGGCATTATCATGAGTGGTCCATCCTTTCCAAATTCGAGCAATCACCTCGATCTCTCCCTGATTTCTAACGCTGAAGCACAGCGGCGACTGAAAGCCGTCCGGCGGCCATCGGCCGCGAACTGCTGCGCCTTGTTAGTTGTTTATTTACCGGATGCCTTTCCAGCGCCAAGACCACCAAAAAACGCAAGCATGGCAATTACCATTTTCTCCGCCATGGATTCATTGCCCTGACTGAGAGCGTAGCCCGCCAATACAAGGATCATGAATGCAATTCCGAAAAGCGCAAGAATTGCACGATTGGCGACAGTTGCAACGATACTAGCCCTTTTCGTTGCCTCTTTTTCGGAGGTTTCCTGCGCCTGGGCAAAAGGTGTGACCACCCCTTCCAGGATTGCCGATATTCCTTCGAGCTCTTTCTCGGAATCCTCTCTCGTTAACAACTGAGCTTCTTTTTTGGATTCGGTATCTTCTTTGACAGAGTCGTTCACGGGGTCTCCTATAGACAATTAACGCCAGGGTTCAGCGGCCGATTTGGAGGCGCACCGCGCCGGAAAAGCAATCAGCTGCAGCCCCTGGTTAAGCTGATTCAAAGCCATACCTTCCAGAAACTCGGAGAAACAATCGCATGCTGAAGATGAGAGAGCTTTCTCTCAACATGCTCATAGAAACCATGAAGCTCTTCTTCCGAATGATGCAGCTTTATTAGAACATTTGAAGGCAGCGCTTCAGACAGATAGCGCTCCCAAATCTCAATAAACTCCGAAAAGGATTCGTAATACTCTCGTGTATCTTCATCGGCGAGCCAATATTTTTCTGTGAAAATACGCAGTATTTCGCGATACAGAGGGATGAGTTCTTCGCGCAATTGCGCGTTATCGTACTCTATGATCTTTCCATATGGCTCGAATTCTTTTTCTCGCTCATCTTTAGTTTCCCAAGCTGGATTCCTTTTGGCTACGGCCTCTTTCCATGCCTCTTGAGCAACTGAAGACACTTTTTCTCGAATTTCGCTTTTGGATTGTATGCGCTTGCGGTAACCGGCGATCGGAGAGTAAAACTCGGATAGTTGCTTCTGAAAAAAGGCGTTCCTCACATCGATAGAGGACTTTCGTACTCCGAAAATGTAGACCACCAAAGCTCCTACCAATGCGGAAAAGAACTGCATTAATATCACTTCCATGGTGCATCCTCTAAGAAAGCTTAACGCTGAGGTAACCGGCGCCGGAGCGCCAGCGGAGGGAACCAAAAGCGATACGCTTTTGGCGTCCGGTTGACCGCCTGGTTATGTGATAGATCCAGGCTCAGTCCAAATACTCCTGCAAGTCGGCACACAACTTTCTGATTGCTGACTGAAATTCACCTTCCCTAGACTCAAGGACTTTGGTGGGCAACGCATACCACTCACCGTTATGCCACACCTCGGCGAAGCCAAGACCCTCTTCACCGCACCATTCTAGGAGAACCCGCTTTTCACCTTTCGCGAAGATCGTTCTGATTGACCCGCAATAATCGACCTCATCATTCTCAGACTCTTTGACGAACCCCGCTTTCTGTAGGTAGGGCCATACCTCGGCTTCTATTCGATAGTGCTCGTGCATGGTCCCTCACACATAACGCCCTGCATAACGGGCCGATTTGTGGAGCGACCAGCGGAACAAATCGGTCCCGTTGATGCACTGGTTAAGCGCTGATCCCCGCTTGGCGTTTCACTGTTTCCCAACCGTCCTCCCCCTCATGAGGACCAAATACAAACTCGACGAACTCAGCTAGAGAATTGCACTGCGGATCTTCCCATGTGCATTCTTTCCACCAATAAGAAATCGTTTTCCCTGTTTGGGCGTTGTAGACCCAAGGTGCTCCATCAGGATCGTTTGCGATAACAACACAATTCCTTTTGTCGACCTGGCGCCAAAATTCTTCATCCTCTTGCAGCAAACGAAACCAGCGATCAGTTTCTTTGGGGATTTTCTCTAAGGAATGAAGAACGATCTGACCGCCTAAAACGCCTCCGCCAAAAACATTGAAATACGACTCAAGCTCGGATGTGCGCGGAACTGTCTCTGGCCATGGAGTGGCTTTGGGCTGTTGAACCTCAAATAAAAAAGCTGGCTCGGGCGCGGAAAGGCCATTTTCATTGCCTTCATAATGCGCCGCGATTAGCTTCAATTTTTCTAACCAATCCAAGATATCTCCTTGCGCTTAACGCCAGCCATAAGCGGCGGCTGAAAGCCGTCCGGTGGAGGGCCATCGGCCCGGAACAAACTTGATGGCCTTGTTAAATGCTGTCTCTAAACGGATGTTCATTTAGCACCTGCTTTTGTTCTGCATCTTTGCGCTTTGCCCAACCTCGATTTACAGCATTCAGGAGTTCCAACTCCTTTTGAAACCACAGCCGTCTAGAATCTTGTGCTTCAACCCTGTTCTTCAACTCCCACGATCTGGCAAGGTCGCCAACATCGCCTTCGACTAACCAATAGAGTATGTCATCAACATCCTTGGTTTTCCGACGTTCCAATTCAGAGCCCCGCTCGGTAACTACAAAATGGTATTCATCTGCAGCTATTTCGATATGCGGTGCGCCAGAATGTGTAGGCGAACTAGCGACAGAGAACAGATGTGCAGGTTTGCTCTCGCCGCACAGAGTTTCGCCGATACGAGCCACCTCTTTCTGTATGTACTCGATACTCTTCATAGGCATTTAACGCCTGCATAAACGGCGCCCGACTAGGGCGTCCGGTGGAGGCCCATCGGGCCGGAACGTATTTAATGCGTTGGTTAGAAGCCGGTCACCCGTTGGTCTCCGGTCCGCACCAAAACGTCCATGCGTACTCCAGAGAAACCCCGCACCTGCTCGCGGTCCGGCACCGATACACACCATCAACCTACCCCGCTTACTCAAAACTTTCGGCGAACAGCCCCACAACCTGGGCACGCGACCGATAACCCAAAAGAAGCCAAACCTGGCTTCCAGATTGGACGACGAAGTTGCTGGCCTTGGCTACGACGCGAGACCAGAAATCACCACCCAACTTCATGCCAAGGCCCATGCACCCAACCACCAAAAAATTACCGAAGCCTTGGCTTATAAC
>OFKW01000009.1_pt1 | contig 119803 bp, 109 predicted proteins | sample 1540671 | NCBI WGS metagenome assembly OFKW01 (sample SAMEA104347421, study PRJEB22522) | marine metagenome | biome: marine biome; feature: marine water body; material: sea ice | collected 2015-09-16T00:00:00Z | depth 0.1 m
CGTGACCGGCGATTCCGGAAAACAACCCGAAATCGGTCACGATAAAACGGAATGAGCGGTCACGATCGCCCGGAACAGGCGGTCACGTTCAAACGGAATGGGTGGTCACGATGGCGCGGAATACGCAAACCAAACAGCTTTCGCCATCGGACGACAAGGAAGTTTACGGTGCGCTCGAAACTTTCACCATTGAGAGGAACCCCCAAACGTTCTTCGACATGACTAATGGAGGCCGGGGCGGGCCGAGTGCCTATGTCGATCTGATTGATCTAAACCCACTAGAATTTGGAATTTGATATGTCTTACCCGAAGCTTACCCCGTGGCCCTTCATTGACCCGGAATCACCTCCCGATGGCTATCTCAAAGTTGGGGAAAGCATCGACCACGCGCGTCAGATTACCCCGGATGACATCTGGCAGTTTTTTGTCTTTGAACGATACCTCATAATAAATAGAAAAATATGGTTAAAAGGAAGCGAGGGAAGTGAAGGGCAATACGCCACGCGCCAGTATGAATACCCAATCGCTGGTGCTCGGTGGTTCGTCGATACTGTCCAACGTTTTTTCCTGCCGCCGGATCGACCTAATGCAGTGCCTCGCGGTGAAATTACGGTCGAGGAAGAAGTCGACGGAGAAATTCTGGGCGTCACACGAGGCGTGGCAAGTGGCGGCGACTACATACCCGGTTATTCGTTTGACAACTTGAATCGCATTGAGCACTCCACGGTTATGCCTGAAGGTCCCTTTTGTCAGATGTTCGAAATGGGCGATCCCTGGCTATTTCAAGATGGTCTGTTCGATTTGTTCAAAGAAATCGCTGATCGGCATGAGAAGGGAGAGTTCTAAGCGGCTGCTGATCTCAATTCCCGGCTTCAATGAAGCGCGAGCTCGGTTTGAGGGTGATGGGACTCCAGTACTGCTGGCCAGATGGCAGCCCTTTTTCCGGACCGAATATCAGGTGGAAGGCCTGGATGATTTCGCCACCGGTACGCTGGATGCCAACGGTTACGCCAAAGTCACCGGCCTGAATGCCGCCTTGTTGGTTCTGATCGGGCCTAGACCGATACATTCAATCAGCAGGTCGATCTAATTGATCTGAACCCACTGGAATTCGGAAATTAACATGTCTTACCCGAAGCTTACCCCGTGGCCCTTTATTGACCCGGAATCACCTCCTGATGGCTATATTAAAGTAGCGAAAAGCATTGACCTTGCGCGTCAGATTAGCCCCGATGACATTTGGCACTTTTTTGTTTTTGAACGATACCTAATCATCAATAGAAAAATTTGGCTAAAGGGAAGTGAAGGAAGTTCGGGGCAATACGCCACGCGTCAGTATGAATACCCAATCGCTGGTGCTCGGTGGTTCGTCGATACTATCGAACGTTTTTTCCTGCCCCCTGACCACCATAACGCGGTGCCCAGAGGAAAGTTTAACGTCCGAGGCGAGGTGGAAGGCGAGACTCTCGGTGTTACACGGGGTGCAGCATACGGCGGCCAGTATGTCCCCGGCTACTCCTTCGACAACCTGAATCGCATTGAGCATTCCACGGTTATGCCAGAAGGACCCTACTGCCAAATGTTCAAAATGGGTGATCCCTGGTTGTTCGACGATGGTTTGTTTGAGTTGTTCAAAGAAATAGCTGAGCGGCACGAGAAGGGTGAGTTTTGAGAAACTTTTTCTATCAGTGATCAAGGCATAGCGCTAGCCGTGAAGTTTGAATAAACCGAGCAAAGGGCCACTTTCAGGAATGTCTTTGGCCATGGAAGGCCAAAGCCAAGCGCACATGGATGTGCTCGTAGCGTTTTCTGAAAGTGGCCCTTTGCTCGGTCGAACTCCGACATTTCAGGCTGAAAACGCGCTTTCAAAATCCACACAAGGCTCCTTATGAAGCCGTGGGCACGCAATATCGTCGCTCGCAAACCGGTGGCTGGTGCTGTAAACGCTCACCATTGAGCGAAATCCACAAACATTCTTCAATATGACAAACGGTGGCCCGGGCGGGTCAGATGCATATGTCGATCTGATTGACCTTAACCCACTAGAATTTGGAAGTTGATATGTCTTACCCGAAGCTTACCCCGTGGCCATTCATTGACCCTGAATCACCTCCCAGTGGATACGTTAAAGTTGGTGAAAGCATTGACCGCGCCCGGAGTAAAACGTCCACGAAACTCTGGCATTTTTTTGTGGCTGACAGGCATTTAATTATTTCCGACAAAGAGTGGTTGAAGGGATTCAATGACGAACCTGGCGAATATGGCCACTCCCAGTATGAATATCCCATCTCAGGAGCACGATGGTTTGTCGATACTGTCGAACGTTTTTTCCTTCCGCCAGACCACTCCAACGCAGTGCCTCGCGGTGAAATTACGGTTGAGGAAGAAGTCGACGGAGAAATTCTGGGCGTCACACGAGGCGTAGCAAGTGGCGGCGACTACATACCCGGCTATTCGTTTGACAACTTGAATCGCATTGAGCACTCCACGGTTATGCCTGAAGGTCCCTTTTGTCAGATGTTCGAAATGGGCGATCCCTGGCTATTTCAAGATGGTTTGTTTGATTTGTTCAAAGAAATTGCCGAGCGGCATGAAAAGGGTGAATTTTGAGCAGCGCTTCTTGCGAAGCGTTGATCAGTAAGCTGTTGGGGCGTTTACGGGCCTTTCGTTACAAGGAAAAGAGCGTGGAATGGGACGATAGGGATTGGTCAGATAAAAGCTATTTTATTGATGCTAGACAGTGCATTGAAGAGCACACCTTTTTAAACTACGAAATATCGTATCTCCCAGTTTTCCAAATCGGAGTGTGGCTTGTAGAAAGGGTCGATTTAGCCATATCTGATGCCATTGATGAAGACGATGATGAGTTGTTGTTTGCAGCTATTGCAGCTTTTCAGGCGGCGGTCCGCGAATTTACGGAGGAGGTCGAGTTCCATATCAGAAATTCGGTAGGCCCCATTAGCTACAGCGGTCTTTTATCAACAGGTAATAAGGCTGTTTATTCAATGTGGAAAGGGGTTGCAGACCTGCTCAAGCCAAGATTATTTAGAAAACCCTGCTGGCTTTTTCAGTTATCTCAAACAGTAACTGCTGACCCAGATTTTGGGTCTAAGATTTCAGATGCGTGGATATATGCTGAGCGCGGTATGGATAGGATGCAGATAGCGCACAGCATATCTCAGGACTATAGAGAACTCGGTGCGAAAGACAGTTGTGGCGGCAAGCTATTGAAATTAGGCGTTATTTAGGTTGTGATGAGAAAGTGACGTTTACAAGTTGCTTATTGATGGTTGTGCGCGTGTCCCACTCGATAGCGCAAGAATTTGTTAGGAGTGACATATTGCATGGGAGCGATCGAGGCGGGGAAAAGGCCTAACTCCCCGCCTCAACAATCCGAACCATAGGATCACCACGGCTTTCCGGAATCGGCAGGAATTTGTAGTAGTCGGAAGGGTTACGGACGTTTACCGATGGGAAGCCGCACTGGGTGAAGTGGTAAGACGTCTGTTGATCATTTTCAAAGTGAAAACTGACGTCGCTGCGCGTTACAGCGCCAAGCAGCTTGCCCATGGCATTCAGAGAGCGTTTCAGCAACGGCTGGCTTGGGATTCGGTAGCTTTCGGAAAGGTAGACAGAGCCAGGCCGCTCGGCCATCAGGTTTGAAAGCCGTTGCCAGAAGCCGGTCATGGTGTCCAATGAGAAATAGCTGGTCAGCCCTTCGGTGACGACGATGACTGGTTGCTGGTTCGGAAATGCCTGTGCGATAACCGATTCCAGGGTTTGCTCGCCAGAGTCCGCCAGAATATCTATCGGCGTTACCTGGTGCTTATCACCGAGATTTCCTGATGCAGCCAGCCGACCGGCTTTTCGGGCAGCCATGTCCGGAAGGTCAGCTTCTACAACATGCAGATGCGGGTATTTCTGCCTCAATCGAATGCCGCGAGGGGACATACCGCAGGCGATTTCGATGACCTGGCTGACGCCGCGGCTGATGGCCTGATCAATCAGGTGGTCGATGATCAGGTGGCGTTGGAGCAGGAAGGTTCGGATGTTGCCGCCAGCAACGAGTTTGCTGGCGGCTTCGAAGGGTGTCATCAGATGGTAGAGCCACCGGCCCTGACTGGTGGCGAGTATGTCATCCGACAGCCTATACCGGTGCCATACGGCACCGGTATAGAGGGCGGTAAAGCTGATGCCGGAGCTGTCAGCCATTTTCATGGGTCGGTCGTCAGTGGGTGTCTTTCTCATGAATCCTCGCGCCCCATGCTTCGCCTTTGCCTGGCAGGATCAGGTTGAGGGCTATGGCAACCACCGCGCAAAGGGCGATGCCCTCCAGGTTACCAATCGCCATGCCACCAATCCCGAAGACCAGAGTGACGGCAACGATGACCAGGTTGCGTGCCTGCGACAGGTCGACCTGGTGACGAATCAGGGTATTCAGACCGACAACGGCAATAGAGCCGAACAACAGGCACAGAATGCCGCCCATCACCGGCGCCGGGATGGTTTGCAGTGCTGCGCCGAACTTGCCGATGAACGCCAGCACGATGGCAATGCACGCCGCCCAGATCATGACTTTGGGATTAAAGTTCTTGGTCAGCACCACCGCGCCCGTAACCTCTGAATAGGTGGTGTTGGGCGGGCCACCAAGGGCTGAGGCAGCACTGGTGGCAAGGCCATCGCCCAGCAGGGTGCGGTGCAGGCCGGGCTTCTCCAGATAGTTTTTGCGGGTAACGGTACCGATGGCGAGGATATCGCCAATGTGTTCAATGGCCGGTGCGATAGCCACGGGAATCATGAACAGGATGGCTGCCCAGCTGAACTCCGGCGCCACAAAGTTGGGGATGGCGAACCAGGGCGCGTTGGTGATGGGTGACAGGTCCACGATGCCGGCAAAGGCCGACAGAATGTACCCGACAATAATGCCGAACATGATCGGGATCAGGCGGAAGATGCCGCTGGACCAGACCGCCATAATCACGGTTACGGCCAGGGAGATCATCGCAATCCAGATAGCGGTGTCGTAGGGCACCAGTTGTTGCGCGCCATCACCGGTGCGGCCGGAAGCCATGTGGACGGCCACCGGCGCCAGGCCAAGGCCGATGACCATGATCACCGGGCCGATGACCACCGGGGGCAGCAGGCGGGTGATGAAACCGGTACCGCGCAGACGTACCGCGCCACTCAAAATGATATAGAGGATGCCCGCAGCCATCAGGCCACCGAGTGTCTCCTCAAGGCCGAAGCGCCCCTTGGCGGCAATGATCGGGGCGATAAAGGCGAAGGATGAAGCCAGGAAAATGGGAATCTGGCCGCCGGTGACGATGTGGAAAATCAGCGTGCCAATACCGGCGGTGAACAACGCAACGTTGGGGTCGAGGCCGGTAATCAGAGGCATCAGTACCAGTGCGCCAAAAGCCACCAGCAGCATCTGTGAGCCGGCAATGGCCTGTTTCCAGACCGGGTCGGTGCTATGGTCCTGCATGATTAAACGTCCTTCTGCTTGGTGCCGAAGATTTTGTCGCCGGCGTCGCCAAGCCCCGGAAGGATGTAGCCTTTCTCGTTCAGCCTGTCATCGATTGATGCGGTGTAGATCGCCACATCTGGATGTTTTTCCAGCACCTTTTCCACGCCTTCCGGCGCTGCAACCAGAACCAGGGCGCGGATCTCGTTGCTACCGGCTTTCTTCAGCAGGTCGATGGTAGAGATCATGGAACCGCCGGTGGCCAGCATGGGGTCGATGATCATCGCCATGCGCTCATCCAGTTCGCCTACCAGCTTTTCAAGATAGGTGCTGGCTTCCAGGGTCTCCTCGTTGCGTACCTGGCCCACAACGCTGACTCGGGCACCGGGAATCAGGGTGAGCACGCCGTCCAGCATACCCAGGCCGGCCCGCAGGATTGGCACGATGGTGATTTTCTTGCCCTGGATCTGTTCAATTTCCACCGGGCCCGCCCAGCCTTCAATGGTTTTCTTCTGCAGCGAGAAGTCTTTGGTGGCCTCGTACGTCAACAGGGCACCGACTTCCTGAGCCAGCTCCCGGAAATTCTTGGTGCTGATGTCTGAGCGGCGCATCAGGCCGAGTTTATGGCGGATAAGGGGGTGCTTGACCTCGTGAATTGGCATGGGCTCACCTTTGCGTCTGGGTCGATGATGTGGTTGTGGGCGCAGTAAAGACGCCAGCAAATGGCGCAAGGATACCGTATCTTGCCGGGTCCGTCAGGCGCGGTGACAAGAAAAGCCGTAAGGGGTGGTACGGATCTTGCGAATACTTCGTCAAACGATGCGTCTGCGTCAAAAAAACGACCCGCACACCCCTGCGGTTAACCGCCAATCGGAGAGTTTCCCGGCATGGACCGAGCGCTAGTCCTCAATAATGTCAAATCCCTGACGCGGGGTAATATCGGCATTCCCGTGATGTTGATGGGATTGCTGGGCATGATGATTCTGCCCATGCCGGCGTTCATGCTGGACGTGTTCTTCACCTTCAACATCACCTTGTCGATCGTGATCCTGCTGGTGTGTGTCTACGCCTTGCGGCCGATGGAGTTTGCCTCCTTTCCGACAGTGTTGTTGGTGGCAACACTGTTGAGGCTGGCGCTCAACGTTGCCTCCACGCGGATTGTTCTGCTCAACGGCCATGAGGGCGGTGATGCGGCCGGTAAGGTGATCGAATCGTTCGGCGCGGTTCTCATCGGTGGTAACTACGCGGTTGGCCTGGTGGTCTTCGCCATCCTTATGATCATCAACTTCCTGGTGGTCACCAAAGGTGCCGGCCGGGTGTCGGAAGTCAGCGCGCGTTTCACCCTGGATGCCATGCCGGGTAAGCAGATGGCTATCGATGCCGACCTTAATGCCGGTCTTATCAACCAGGAAGAAGCCAAGCATCGCCGGGCTGAAATCGCCCAGGAGGCCGATTTCTACGGCTCCATGGACGGCGCCAGTAAATTCGTCAAGGGCGACGCCATTGCCGGCCTGTTGATCCTGGCCATCAACCTGATCGGTGGCATTGCCATCGGTATGCTTCAGCACGGTCTCGATTTTGGTACCGCTACACAGAACTATGCACTGCTGACCATTGGTGACGGCCTGGTGGCACAGATTCCGTCACTGCTGCTGTCGACGTCCGCGGCCATCATGGTCACCCGGGTGACGTCCAGCCAGGACATGGGCGGGCAGATACTGCAACAAATGTTCAACGCCCCCAAGGCGCTGGGTATCGCTGCCGTTATCCTCATCATCCTTGGCCTGATTCCTGGCATGCCGCACGTGGCATTCCTTGGTCTGGGCGCGATTGCAGGTGGTATTGCCTGGTACATATGGCAACAGGAACGCCAGACCGTCGAGGAAGATGGTGTGTTCCCGGTCCGGGGCGGTGGTGCCCGTCCGGCAGGCCCGGGGCGCGACCTGCCGCCCGGTGGCGAGGGCGGTGAACACAGTGCCCAGCTGCCGCCGCCGGGGGAAACCCGGGAACTCGGTTGGGACGATGTGGCCACCGTGGATGTCGTGGGACTGGAGGTGGGCTATCGCCTGATTCCCCTGGTGGATAAGTCCCAGGGTGGTCAGCTTCTCAGCCGCATCAAGGGCGTTCGCAAAAAGCTCTCACAGGATCTGGGCTTCCTGATGCCTTCGGTCCATATTCGTGACAACCTCGACCTGATGCCCAATGTTTATCGCATCACCCTGATGGGGGTGACCATTGCCGAGGCAGAAATCCATCCGGACCGTGAACTGGCGATAGACCCAGGTCAGGTGTTCGGCAAGATCGAGGGGATAGAGGGCAAAGACCCCGCCTTTGGCCTGGACGCCAGCTGGATCGAACCGGACAGGAAAGACCAGGCACAGACCCTCGGTTACACCGTCGTGGACGCCAGTACCGTAGTGGCAACACACCTCAACCAGATCCTCCAGAAACACGCCCACGAACTGCTTGGCCATGAGGAAGTCCAGAAGTGGCTGGAACAGCTCGAGAAAGTATCTCCAAAGCTGGCGGAAGAACTGGTACCCACCACCATTTCCATCAGCCTGCTGCTGAAGGTGCTGCAGAACCTGCTGAAAGAGGAAGTGCCGATCCGTGACATGCGCTCTATTGCCGAAGCGATCGTGAATGTTCATCCGAAGAGCCAGGACCCGAAACTGCTGACCACGGTTGCCCGCCAGTCACTGCGCCGGATGATTGTCCAGAGTATCTGTGGCAACGACACAGAGATCCCGGTGATCACTCTGGATCCAGACTTGGAACAGTTATTGCTGAAGTCCATGCAGCAGAGTCAACAATCCGGCGGTCAGGAAGACATCGGGCTGGTGCTGGAGCCAAATATGGTTGAGAAGCTTCAGCGGTCGCTCCAGGACAGCGTTCAGCGCCAGGAGATGTTGGGCAAGCCGGCGATTCTATTGGTTTCAGGGCCTTTGCGCCCGGTACTGGCGAAGTTTGCCAGCTACGGAGTAGAGCGCCTGCATGTACTCTCGTACCAGGAAATTCCGGATAACAAACAGATCACTATTGTCGCATCCGTCGGTCAGTAAAGACCGCGGCTGGAAAGGCGGAAGGCGCTGGAAAGCGCTGACCGGGGAGGAAGCATCAATATGAAAGTTAAGCGGTTTTTTGCCCAAAGCATGGCAGAGGCACTGCGTCAGGTGCGGGATCAGATGGGGCCCGATGCCGTAATCCTTTCCAATCGTCGTGTGGATGGTGGCGTCGAAATTGTGACAGCGCTCGATTATGACGAAAATATGGCGCGCCAACGCCTCGGTGACGCTGCGCGGGAAGCCACCAATGGCTCGCGGCTAGCCGAAATGCAGGCGGAACAGCATCGCCGCCTGGAGGACGAACTCGGCCGCTCTCGCGATCGTATTCGGGAAGTGCGGGAAAAGCGCGCGACCTATGGTAATGCGGTTGCGGGTGGGGACTTCGGCCACGCTGGCTTGTCGAAAGAATCGCTGGCCGACGATGACATGGCGGTTGAAGAGCCTACCGCTGCCAGCGCTGCCTATTCCGGTGAACTGGCGCAAATGCGTGCGGAGATCAGTTCCCTTCGTGACCTGGTCAGTGCCCGGAATGGCGGTGAACCCGAACAAACAGCGGTAAACGCAGTACAGCAGAGGCTGTCTGAGAGGTTGCAGGAGTTTGGTCTCGGGCTGGAGCTCGCCAACTCTCTGTCCCGGCGCCACCGGGCAGGCCGGCTTGAGGATGGCTGGAAGCAGTCTCTGAAAATGCTGGCCGCCGGTGTGAAGACCGCGCGTACTGAATGGGCGGATGAGGGCGGTGTCTACGCCCTGGTGGGCCCAACCGGGTCCGGCAAGACGACGACCATCGGCAAGCTGGCCGCGCACTATGTGCTGCGCCACGGCGCCGACTCTTTGGCGCTGGTCACCACCGATCGCTATCGTGTCGCCGCCCATGAGCAACTGTTTGTGTTCGGGCGCATACTGAACGTTCCGGTTCGGGTTGTGGACGAAACCCATTCCCTGGACGACATACTGGACGAGCTGTCGGACCGGCACCTGGTGTTGATTGATACCGCAGGCCTGACCAGCACCGACAAGGGCTACGAGGAGCAGCTTATGGAGCTGGCTCGCAGTCACCATCGGATTCGAACCCATCTGGTGGTTTCGGCAACCAGTCAGCCGCGCATCATGAAATCCGTCTGGCATTGCTATAAGATGGCAAATCTTACGGGTTGTGTGATGACCAAAATCGATGAAGCACTGACCCTGGGTGAATCGCTGGGATTCGTCATGGAAACGGGATTGCCGGTGGCGTATTACACCGACGGGCAGAAAATCCCTGAAGACCTGCACCACGCTGAGTCCATTCCGCTGGTGCGGTTGGCCGTGGAGAGGCTGAAGAAACTCCAGCAGCAACAGGCAGTCGCTGTTTAATAACAACACAGCCTGCGGTCAAACGCGGCAAGAGATCAGAGTCAGTATGAGCAAACCACATCCGGTACAGGTGATTGCCGTTTCCGGCGGGAAAGGGGGCGTTGGCAAGAGCAACGTATCAGTGAACCTTGGCATCGCCCTTGCACAAATGGGACGCCGGGTGGTGCTGCTCGATGCCGACCTGGGCCTTGCCAACATTGACGTTCTGCTTGGCATTACCGCCAATCGTAATATCCAGGACGTCATCGCCGGGGAATGTGACCTTCGGGATGTGTTGGTCAACGGCCCCGGTGGCATCAAAATCGTGCCTGCGTCCTCAGGCACCCAACGCATGACCCAGCTTTCCAATCTGGAGCACGCTGGCCTGATCAACGCGTTCAGCGAACTGGGTGACCAGATTGATGTGCTGATCGTTGATACTGCTGCGGGTATTTCCGAATCGGTGGTCAGTTTCCTCCGAGCCTCACAGGAACTATTACTGGTTGTCTGTGATGAACCTACCTCTATTACCGACGCCTACGCCCTTATAAAGCTTATGAACCGGGATTACGGCACCAACCGCTTCCGTATACTGGCCAATCAGGTCAGGAATGAGCAGGAAGGTCGCCATCTGTTTGAAAAACTGACCCGGGTTACCGAGCGCTTTCTTGATGTGGCACTACAATATGTGGGTATGGTGCCGTATGACGAGGCCGTGAAAAAAGCGGTACAGCGCCAGCGTGCCGTGCTGGATGCCTATCCGCGGGCAAAAGCATCGTTGGCGATCAAGAGTCTCGCCGAGAAAGTGGATAGCTGGCCGCTGCCAACATCGCCCCGGGGACATCTGGAATTCTTTGTGGAGCGGCTCGTCGAAGTCTGATTCTGATCCTGTCACTGAATAGCCGGATACATGACATTGGCGAAAGAACTTGGAATCTACAACCGGACGGGCACACGAGGACCTTCCCAGCTCATTGAGGAGCAGGCCCCGCTGGTCAAAAAAATAGCGCTTCACCTCATGGCGCGGCTGCCGGCATCTGTCCAGTTGGATGACCTTATGCAGGCAGGCATGATTGGCTTGTTGGAAGCTGCACAGCGATACAGTTCCGACAAGGGCGCGACCTTTGAGACATACGCCGGCATCCGGATTCGCGGAGCCATGGTGGATGAAATTCGCAAAGGTGACTGGGTCCCCCGATCCGTCCACAGGAACTCCCGCCGCATTGCCAAAGCCATCAAGGCTGTTGAGGACCGCCTGGGCCGGGAAGCTCAAGACTCGGAAGTGGCCGAGGAGCTCGGGCTGGACCTCGACGAATACTATTCCTCCCTGAGCGATGCTAACAGTGGCCGACTTTTTAGCCTGGATGAGCTCAATGAATCCGGCGAGCTGCCGATAGAAGAAACAGAGGACAGTGATAATCCGTTGGATGGCCTGGCGTCTGACAATTTCCGGAAGAGCCTGGCCACTGCGATTGGCGACCTGCCCGAGCGAGAGAAGCTGGTGCTCAGCCTGTACTATCAGGAAGAACTGAACCTGAAGGAAATTGGTGCTGTGTTGGGTGTCAGTGAAAGCCGGGTCAGCCAGATTCACAGCCAGGCCGCGCTCCGTCTGCGGGGACGCCTTACTGGTTGGCAGAGCTGAACAGGTCGCCAGTCCCATTGAACGGCGTTACCAGGCATTCTTTACTGTAGCCTTTTGGTAACCGGTGCTTTACAACCGGCTCAAAGGCCACACAATAAGCGGTTAAACTACCGGCCTGCTAGACTGTGAGCCGGAAGCCAAAACGAATTCCGGGCGTTTTTAACTGGAGGTCCCATTGGACAAGAACATGAAAATCCTGATTGTGGATGACTTCTCCACAATGCGACGGATCATTAAGAACCTGCTTCGCGATCTCGGTTTTACCAACACTGACGAGGCAGACGACGGCAATACGGCACTGCCGATGCTCAGGAGCGGCAAGTACGATTTTCTGGTAACTGACTGGAATATGCCAGGGATGTCCGGGCTCGATCTGCTCAAGGAAGTCCGTGCTGACGACAGCCTGAAAACCCTGCCTGTGCTCATGGTGACCGCCGAGGCGAAGCGCGACCAGATCGTCGCCGCTGCGCAGGCCGGCGTGAACGGCTATGTGGTCAAGCCCTTCACCGCAGCCGTACTCAAGGAGAAGATTGAGAAAATCTTCGAACGCATCCAGTAATCAGAGGTCGGACAGCTCCCATGAGTAATAGAAAAAATGACCCAGAGGGGCTCGACCCGGAGGTCACGGAAAAACTCCGCAGCCAGGCGGCCGAGTTGGTTGAACAGGTCAACGCCGGGGACTATGGCCGCGCGATGGCGCTGATCAATGAGTTGAGTGAGGTGAGGGACCAGAGCCTGTATCGGGAAGTTGGCCGCTTGACCCGCAGCCTCCACGAGGCGATCCGCAACTTCCAGATCGATCCCCGTAACGCCGAACAGTCAGAAGCCCTGTCGAAGATGACCGATGCGTCGGATCGCCTGGAATACGTGGTTCAGATGACCGGTAAGGCGGCCAATCGGACCATGGATCTGGTTGAGGAGGCTATGCCCAAGGCCAGCGCCCTCCGCGACGAGGCCGCTGAGCTGAGAGACCAGTGGCAGAAACTGCGTCGCCGTGAGATGGCGCCGGCGGAATTCCGTGAGCTCTATGCCCGTATCGACACGTTCTTCGTAACCCTGAATGCCGATGCCGGGGCGATGTACGACAACCTGTCGGAAATTCTCCTGGCCCAGGATTTCCAGGACCTCACTGGGCAGGTGATTCAAAAGGTCACCACTCTGGTTAAAGAGGTGGAAGAGCATCTGTTGAGCCTGGTCGTGATGGCGAGCCATGTGGACCAGATGACCGGCACCGTGCATGAACTTGAAGAACGCGAAAAGATATCTGCGGAACAGGGTGTTGGTCCACAGATCAAGGCCGAAGAACGTGAAGACGTAGTATCGGGGCAGGACGATGTCGATGATCTTCTGTCCAGTCTCGGTTTCTGAGTAAGAGAGGGTAACGCATGGCGCTTGATGCCGATGAAGAGATCCTGCAGGACTTCCTTGTTGAGGCAGGCGAAATACTCGAAAAGCTGTCGGAGCAACTGGTCGACCTGGAGCAAAACCCGGACGACAGCGATCTGCTCAACGCCATCTTCCGAGGCTTTCACACCGTAAAGGGCGGCGCCGGGTTTCTGCAACTCGATGCCCTGGTGAACTGCTGTCATTCCGCGGAAAACGTCTTCGATATCCTGCGCAACCACAAGCGCAAGGTGGACTCGGAACTGATGGACGTGGTGCTGGAAGCCCTGGATCACGTCAATGCCATGTTTGAACAGGTTCGCCACCACGAGGAACCGACGCCAGCTCCCGAGGCACTGATTGCCGCTCTGGACGCACTGGCGCAGCCGGCAGGGGAGTCGGCGCCAGCGAACGCAGCAGTTGCTCGCGAAGAAAAGAACGAGAGCGACGAAGCCAGTTCCGGAGACGACGGCGGTGATATTACCGACGACGAATTCGAGCGCTTGCTGGATGCCCTGGAAGAGGAAAAGACCAGCGCTCCGGTTTCCAGTGGCGACGGCAATGAATCTTCAGGCGGTGACGGAGGGAGCGGAGACGACATCTCCGATGATGAATTCGAGGCCCTGCTGGACCAATTGCATGGCAAGGGCCAGTTCTCAGGCCCGCCCGAAACCGGCAAGGCAGCCCCTGACAGCCAGGATGCCTCGGGCGACAAGGTTACCAGTGATGAGGCCAGTGACAGCACCAGTGACAGCAAGGGTGGCGACGACCTGATTTCGGACGACGAGTTCGAAAAGTTGCTGGATGATCTCCACGGCAAGGGGGGTAGCCCGACGGCGGAGACTGCTAGTTCGGCCCCTGCGCCCGCTGAGAAGCAGCCGGCGGCCAAGTCTCCCAGTGCCAAGGCTGACAAGCCCGCGCAACCGGCTGGTAAGCCCGAAAAAGCGCCTGCGGATAGTGGCAAGGCAGGCGTAACGCCCGCGATGCCGGCACGGGACGCGAATGCACCAGTGGCCGAAACCTCTGTACGGGTGGACACCAAACGCCTGGACGACATCATGAACATGGTGGGTGAACTGGTGTTGGTGCGTAACCGGTTGCAGCGACTGGGCGCCCAGAGTGAAGACGAGCATATGCACAAGGCCGTCTCCAACCTGGACGTGGTGACCACCGATCTTCAGTCCGCGGTGATGGCAACGCGGATGCAGCCCATCAAGAAAGTGTTTGGCCGTTTTCCGAGGGTGGTTCGCGACCTGGCCCGCAGCCTGAAGAAAGAAATCAACCTTGAGATGCACGGCGAAGAGACCGACCTGGACAAAAACCTGGTGGAGGCGCTGTCCGATCCTCTGGTCCATCTTGTTCGCAACTCGGTTGATCACGGTATCGAAGCACCCGATGTTCGTGAAAAGGCGGGCAAGCCTCGTCAGGGCCGTGTGACGCTGTCGGCTGAGCAGGAAGGCGACCACATCCTGTTGTCCATCGAAGACGACGGTGCTGGTATGGATCCGGATGTACTGCGCCGAAAAGCGGTCGAAAAGGGCATCTACGAACAGGATGCCGCTGACCGACTGACCAACACCGAGTGCTACAACCTGATTTTCTCCGCCGGGTTCTCCACCAAGGATCAAATATCGGATGTGTCCGGTCGTGGCGTTGGCATGGACGTGGTGAAAACCAAGATCAGTCAGCTCAACGGGCAGCTGAGCGTCGAGTCGGAGCTGGGCAAAGGGTCTCGCATCGTCATCAAGGTGCCGCTGACCCTGGCCATCATGCCTACCCTGATGATCATGCTTGGCGACCAATCCTTCGCGCTGCCACTGGTGAACGTGGTCGAGATTTTCCATCTGGACCTCAGCAAGAAGAACATTGTGGATGGCCGTGAATGCATCGTGGTTCGAGACAAAGTCTTCCCGTTGTTCCACATCAAGCGATGGCTGGTCAAAGGCGCCGCTGGGCAGCCGGAACCAGAAAACGCCCACGTGGTTATTGTGGCGATGGGAACGCGGCGCGTCGGTTTTGTGGTGGATCAGCTGATCGGGCAGGAAGAGGTGGTGATCAAGCCCCTGGGCCGCGCCTTGCAGGGAACGCCGGGTATGGCGGGTGCGACCATCACCGGCGACGGTCGTATCGCACTCATTATTGATGTTCCGAGCCTGCTGCAAAACTACGGCAAGTAACCTTGCGGCGGGCCCAGGTTTAGGAGAAATGGATGACGGTTTCTGTCCTGGTCGTTGATGATTCAGGTTTTTTCCGCAAGCGACTGACGGAAATCCTGACCGCTTCCGGTCAGATCAAGGTGGTTGGCGTGGCCACCAATGGGCGCGAAGGTGTCGAGCTGGCTGAAAAGCTGAGGCCTGACGTCATTACCATGGACTACGAGATGCCCGTCATGGACGGTATCACCGCCGTCCGTGAGATCATGAAGCGACATCCGGCGCCGGTAATGATGTTCTCATCCCTCACTTACGAGGGTGCCCGGGTGACCCTGGACGCTCTTGAGGCGGGTGCCGTTGATTTCCTGCCCAAGAATTTTGAGGAAATTGCCCGGGATTCCAGTCAGCTTCAGAAAATACTCATTGAGCGCGTACTGGATGTCGCTGGCAGCCGCCCTGGTGCAAAACCGTCGGCGCCACCTCCCACTGCTCCGTCGCCGTCGTCCCGCAGTGCTGCACCGGCAAGGCGCAGCGTGCCCGAGCGGCCGGCGGTACCGGACAGGTCCTCTCGCCCCAGCGCCCCAGAGCCCGAAGCACCGGCCCGTCGTTCGATTCGCCGCGGGCCGGCGAAACACTACAGTGTGGTTGCCATCGGCACGTCCACTGGCGGCCCGGTGGCTTTGCAGCGCGTACTGATGGCGTTACCGGCCGGATTCCCCGCGCCTGTAGTGCTCGTTCAGCATATGCCGGCCAGTTTTACCCCGGCGTTTGCCGAACGGCTGAACAAGTTATGCCAGATTGAGGTGCGCCAGGCTGAAGACGGCGAAATGCTGAAGCCGGGCGTCGCGTTGCTTGCTCCCGGGGGCAAGCAGATGATGATTGAAAACCGGGGTGGCCAGGGCAGGGTCAGGATTCTTCCCGGGGATGACCGGCTCAACTACAAGCCCTGTGTGGATGTGACGTTCGGCTCCCTGGCCAGGAGTTTTCCCGGCAAGACCCTGGGCCTGATCCTGACGGGCATGGGCTCGGATGGAAAGGAAGGCTGTCGTCTGATGAAGCAGTCAGGCTCCGATATCTGGTCCCAGGACGAAAAAACCTCGGTGATCTACGGTATGCCCATGGCGGTGGCCAAGGCCGGGTTGTCTGACGAAATCCTCGCGCTCGATGACATTGGTCCCCGCCTGGCGGATGGGGTGAGCTGATGGATATTCTCAGCCTGCTGGGCGTCATTCTTGCCTTTGTGGCGATTCTCGGTGGAAACCTGCTGGAAGGTGGCGCCATCAGCTCGCTGTTCAATGGCCCGGCCGCGCTGATCGTCATTGGTGGTACCCTTGCAGCCACTATTCTCCAGACCTCCTGGCCGCTGTTAAAGCGGGCCTTTTCCCAGGTGCGCTGGGTGTTCTTTCCCCCCTACATCAGCCTGGAAGATGGTATCGGCAAAGTCATCGACTGGAGCGTCAAGGCTCGTAAGCAGGGTTTGCTGGGGCTGGAAGGGTTGGCTGAGAAAGAATCTGAGCGCTTTGCCCGTAAAGGGCTGCAGCTGCTGGTGGACGGCGCTGAGACAGAAACCATCCGCAGCATTATGGAGGTGGACCTGGAGTCCCGTGAACAGCGGGATCTGGAGTCCGCCCGGGTGTTTGAGGCCATGGGTGGCTATTCGCCGACCATTGGCATCATTGGCGCGGTGATGGGGCTTATTCAGGTGATGACCAACCTCGAAGACCCCCAGTCACTTGGCAGCGGTATCGCCACTGCGTTCGTGGCCACCATCTACGGTGTTGCTCTGGCGAACCTGTTGTTCTTCCCGGTTGCCAACAAGTTGCGAGGGATTCTGCGGGAACGCACCCGCTATGAAGACATGATGATCGACGGCATCATCGCCATTGCCGATGGCGAGAACCCTAAATCCATCGAGCTGCGCCTGCGGGGCTTCCTGTAGTGCCGGCACCTGGCAAAGGGGTAAGTTGATGAGACGACGCAGGCGGCAGGATGACGATCTTCACAACAAGGAACGCTGGCTGATTTCCTACGCCGACTTCATCACCTTGTTGTTCGCGTTCTTTGTCGTAATGTATTCCGTGTCGTCGGTGAACGAGGGCAAGTACAAGGTGCTCTCTGAAACTCTGACTGGCGTCTTCAATGCCCCCCAGCGCTCCTTTCAGCCTATCGAAGTGGGTGATCAGCCCCGACGTTCGACGCCGCAGGCGGCCGAGGATGTGATTAACCCGCCGGTGACCGAAGCTCCGCAAAACCCCTCCATGAGTGCAGAAGGGCGCACCGAAGCGCTGCGTGCCATGGCGGACCAGTTGGCTTTGGAGTTTGACGAACTGATCAATCAGGGTGTGGTTACACTGGAAACCAGCGACGAGTGGTTGGAGCTCAGTCTTCGCAACAGCTTGCTTTTCGGCAGTGGTGATGCCGAGCCCCATTACGATGCCTTCGACGTGGTGGAGAGAATCGCTGCTGTACTTCGCAACCGGGATAACGCCATCCGGGTTGAGGGCTTCACGGATAACCGCCCGATAAACACCAGTGCCTTCCCCTCCAACTGGGAGCTGTCCGCTGCGCGATCAGCGGCGGTTGTGCGCATGTTGTCGATGGAGGGTGTTGAGGCCGAACGGCTGGCCGCTGTCGGTTACGGTGAGCACCAACCGGTGGCCCGCAACGATACCGAGGAAGGCCGCCGTCGCAATCGACGCGTGGTCCTGCTGATCTCCCGCGACGCCAGTATCCGTGGCGCGATGCGATAACACTTTTCTGATCATCACGTTGCGGAGTCATGGCGGAAGGTGCCTATAGGCGAGTTGGCACAATATCTGTATTAACGTCTGTACATCTTTAGATCCCGGCAAGCGCTTGCCGGATTGTTTTCAAGTTGAACGGATCGTGGCCGATAACTCGGTATGCGTGCGACGTTTCCGGAACGGGTATTTCTGGAGAATCAGTGTGGTGACGAGGTTGGCAATGAATTTGGTGACGGATATGGAGTGCACAGCGTGCGCATCTGGGCAGTAGCCAATCAAAAAGGCGGTGTGGGCAAAACCACATCGGTTGTCGCCCTGGGTGGCCTCTTGGCGGAGAGCGGCAAGCGCGTTCTGGTGGTCGACCTGGACCCTCACGGATCATTGACCAGCTGGTTCGGGTACGACCCGGATACCATTGCCCACAGTGTGTTCGATCTGTTCCAGCACCAGGGTAAAGTACCGGATGGTCTGCCGGCCCAGTTGATTACCGAAACCAGCTGTCCGGGGCTATCCCTGTTGCCGGCCAGCACAGCGCTGGCAACTCTCGAACGGAGAATGGTCGGTGTTGAAGGCATGGGACTGATTGTATCCCGGGCCCTGACCCAGTTGTGGGACGATTTCGACTACGTCCTGCTGGACAACACCCCATCGCTCGGCGTGCTGATGGTGAACGCGCTTGCCGCCGCACAACACCTGATCATTCCGGTTCAGACCGAGTTTCTTGCCATCAAAGGCCTTGAGCGAATGCTGCACACGCTCACCATGATCATGCGCTCCCAGAAGAACCAGCTTTCCTACACCATTGTACCGACGCTGTTTGACCGGCGAACGCAGGCATCGGTAAAAAGTCTTAACCAGTTGCGAAAGACCCACAGCGATACGCTATGGCGCTTCGCCATTCCAGTGGACACCAAGTTCCGCGATGCCAGCCAGGCCGGGGTTACCCCGTCATCCATGGATTCGGAAACCCATGGCGTCCGCGGATACGCCCGTCTTCTGAATGACCTGCAGGAAATAACACGCTCGGTGGCGGAGCGTCGGCATGGCTGACAAAAAAATGACACAGGTGGCGGACCCTGGCTCCGCCATTGCCAGCTATCTGGACGAACTGCTGCATACGGCGACAGATAGCGCTCTGCGAGAGGAACCGGAACCGCCAAAACCGGTGGCTCGTGAACGCACTCGCATCGCGCCGAAGCCTGCGCCCGTTGTGGCCCGTCCGGTCGCGGAGGCGAAGTCTGAGTTGCGAAAGCCGGTAACACCGGCCCCGGTGGCGGAAAAAGCACCGGAGGTGGAGTCGCCCCCGGTTGAGCACAAACAGGCCGACGATATTCCGTCGCCTCCTGAGGTGGAGCCCCCGGGGCGGCCGGAATGGTCAGACAAACCGTTCGAATGCCTGATCTTCACGGTGGCAGGGCTGCAACTGGCGGTGCCGTTGATACTGCTCGGCGCCATTCATCGAATAGAAGAGCCGGTGAAGCCGATCCCCGGCAGCCCCCGCTGGTATATGGGCATGCGCCCGGACCGGGAACGTAATCTCAGAGTGGTGGATACGGCGGAATGGATTATGGCGGGCCGGGCACCGGCGGACGCACGGGACAACTATCGCTTCGTGATCAGGCTGGACAGCAGTGAGTGGGGGTTGGCCTGTGACGATGTCGCGCAGTCGTTTACCCTGAAACCGGATGAAGTACGCTGGCGGACGGCCCGCAGCAAGCGGCCTTGGCTGGCAGGCACGGTCATCGACCACATGTGCGCACTGATTGATGTTAAAACCATGGCGGACTTGCTGGTCCGGGCTGAGCGGGAACACCACCTCGACCTGAGTTAGCAATTTCCGGTTACCGAATGAAACCGTGCTCTGCTGGCACGGTTTGTGCCCTGAACTATAGTATTGGGCACTGATGATGAATTTTTGACGATCAGGCTGCCCGCCGGGCAGCCGAACAGGAGATACAAGGCTATGGCATCCCCGAGCGGACAGCAAAATCAGGCCCAGGATGATCAGGTACTGCAGTACGTGACCTTCAGGCTGGATGACGAAACCTATGGCATTGACGTCATGCAGATTCAGGAAGTGTTGCGATACACCGAGATTGCGCCGGTTCCAGGTGCCCCGGATTACGTTCTGGGCATCATCAACCTGCGGGGCAATGTGGTCACCGTTATCGACACCCGCCGTCGCTTTGGTCTGGCGGATGCGGAAGTCACTGACGCGACACGCATTGTGGTCATGGAGTCGTCCAACCAGGTGATGGGTATCCTGGTGGATTCGGTTGCCGAGGTGGTGTACCTGAAAGCCAGTGAAATTGAGACCGCACCCAATGTGGGGAACGAGGAAAGCGCCAAGTTCATCCAGGGGGTGTGTAACAAGAACGGCGAACTGATCATATTGGTCGAGTTCGACAAGATGTTGTCAGACCACGAATGGGCTGAAATCTCCTCACTGTAATGCCGGCTTTGGCCGGACAGCAGGCTGGATGGACGCCCGGTGGTTTCAACTAACCGAGGACGTCCATCATGTTTGCAGAAATCTCTTCCCTGGCCCCGTGGCTTCTGACAGCCGCTGCCCTGTGCCTACTGTTCGCCCAGGGTATGATGCTCCGCCGTGAAAACCGAAAACTTCGGGAGCAAATGAAAGAGCGCTGCGAAACCCTTGGCCGCGAGCTCCACGCAACAGCCAGTGGCAGTATGGGGGTTGGGCAGCGAGTGGTCACCTGCGAGCGCCAGCTTCATGAATTGCGCGGTATGCTTGACGAAATGCGCCAGAACGATCCGTTAAGGATTTCCTACGATGAGGCCTCAAGGTTAGTGGACCTGGGGGCGGATATCGACGACCTGATGAATACCTGTGGCATTTCACGGCCGGAAGCCGAACTGGTATCAGCGCTCCGCAAGCGCCAGGCGGCCTGACCTAAGGGTTTATCTGTCTAATCTTCACGGGGCCGTCCGGCGTCCTCTGGCGTACGGCCCTGAAGATTGAAGGCAAAGGCAAGAATTTCAGCCACCACCCGGTAGAGTGTCTCCGGGACTTCGTCGTTCAGTTCCAGTCGCGCCAGTATGCTGGCCAGCTCCGGATTTTCGTACAGCGGCACATTATGCTCACGGGCAATGCGGATGATTTCCTCCGCCAGTTCGTGGGTACCGCTCGCCGCAATGACTGGAGCCCGTTCGCCATCGTATTTCAGTGCCACCGCCGCCGGTGAATCTGTGTTCTGATGATCTTTGCTCATACCCGCGTGTCCACCAGTCGGTGCTCAAGACGGGTGTTTGCACCCCTTGGTGTCCCTCTCCGGCACTCCAGGTCCACTACATCCAGGCCGATATCCGAAAGGCCCTTTCGTAATTGCGGCAGATCTTCCCGCACCTGACGCAGCGTGGACTGCTTCTCCGCCCACACCTGCGCAGACACCTGATCCTGCCGCAGCGATACATCAAAATGCAAAGGCCCGGCCTCATCCAGATCCATGGCCAGTGAAAGACGCCATTCCGTTGCCCGGGGGGTGCCAGAGGTTTTCTGGCCGCTGTCTGCCGGATCCTGTTCGATTCGCAACTGGGCGATCCGTGGTTCGTTGTTGGGGTTCAGCCAGGGGAGCTCAAGCAGCATGGTTGATACCGGCGTTGGCGCCTCGGCGGTGGTCCGTGTGGAGAGTATCTGGCTGTGTAACTGATTCACGGTAATACGATTGAGCATGCCAGCCAGCAGCCTGAGCATTTGCCCAACCGTGGGTTCGGCAGACCCCTGTGGTGGCGGAGGTGGAAACGTATTGGGGAACTGAAGCGGTGCCTGCACCAGTTCCGGACTTGCCAGCGGTGTAAAGCGGTTGAAGGCGTCGGGGCCGCTCCCCTGTTGTGCGAGCAAGGCGGTAATCACTCGGCCGATAGCCAGCTTGAGATCGGGTAGGGCGGCCTGGGGAGCCCTCGCCAGCCGCGATTCGGCGAACAGCCCGCTTTCCTCGACCCACTGCCGCAACTGGCCGGCCGCACCGGGTTGAGTTCCGGCACCTGGCGTCAGTGACTGGCTGGACGGCAGCCGTGATATCAGTTGTTCAATAGCCTGCCTCACCGGTTGGGGAAGTGGCTGTGGTGGATTGTTGATGGGGGTTCCAGTGGGCGCAACGCTGTCGGGTCTCGCACCGCCGGTCAGCGTTGTCAGAATTCTGGCAAGGCCGGCATCAACGGACTGTTGCCAGGGCAGGCGCTGCGCCAGCGCCCGGGAGATCGTGGTTTCCGGCGCTTGGGCCAGCTTCCCCATCAGTTGCAGTTCATTGCCCGCGCGCATGATCTTGACCCAGTCCCCGGTTTCCAGGGATGTGTCTCCAATAGCCGCCTGAACGGTCAGCGACTGGCCGCGAACTTCCAGCAACAACTGCGCGCCGGCAGAGGATTGTCGGTTGATCACGTCTGCCACCCGAGCGAGTGTTGCCTCGCGATTGGCAAGCTTGAGCTGGTCGAGCTGCACACGGGCAGAGGCCGCGTCCAGTGCCGCCGAAGGTTGTCCGCTGGCTGGCCGCTGAGCGATCGGCACCGGTGACTCGGTTTTGGGTGGTGGTGTGGGGTTACCGTTTGGTAATTTCATTGCCACTGATTTGATGTCAGACAAGAGTATTCCTGAGGCGCTTTCGCTATAATACGCCCCGCCGGTAAGTATTGCCTTTCCGAACGTCTGAACCCGCCGGGTCAGTAAAGTGTACACCAGCTCTGGGGCCCCGATGTCTGAGCCGTTACTACAGGCTGTCAATCTGCAATGTGAGCGTGATGACCGGATACTGTTCCGGGATCTCTCTGTCTCCATACTGCCCGGTACTCTGACCCGTGTCGAGGGGCCTAACGGCTCTGGCAAGACTACGTTGCTTAGAATTCTTGCCGGACTGAACGACAGTTACAGTGGTGACCTGCTCTGGCGAGGAAGGCCTCGTCATACCTACCGGGAGGAATTCCTCCGCAATATGCTCTACCTTGGCCATCGCCCGGGTATCAAGCCGTTGCTTACCCCCATGGAAAATCTCCGCGCTCTGATGGCCGGGCGTCGGTATGTGACCGATAAGGTGCTCTGGCAGGCATTGGAAGGCACCGGCCTGGGTGGTTTCCAGAACGTACCCAGTCGTAACCTGTCCGCCGGGCAGCAACGTCGGGTGGCACTCGCCAGATTACTGGTTGCAGATGAACCCCTGTGGATTCTGGATGAGATATTCACCGCCATTGATGTCCACGGTGTGGCTGCCCTCGAGCGGTTGCTGGTGGAGCGGGTCGCAAGTGGCGGCGCGATCGTGGTGACCACGCACCACGACCTTAATCTGCCGTCGATGCACCGAATTACCCTGGGGGGCAGTCATGACCATGGCCTCTGAAGCCAGGCTTCCTGTTCGTACACCGGAGGAGTCGGTAAGCGTATTGTCGGCCATGAAAGCCGTATTCTCGCGGGATCTGAAAACCGCCTTTCGCCAGCCCCAGGATTTGCTCAATCCGCTACTGTTTTTCGTCATGGTCGTAACGCTTTTCCCCCTCGGGGTTAGCCCCGAAGTATCATTCCTGCGGGAGGCGGGTAGCGGTATCCTGTGGGTTGCGGCCTTGCTGTCCGTGTTATTGTCACTGGATCATCTTTTCCGTCATGATTTCGACGACGGCACGCTTGAGCAACTGGTATTGCAGCCGCAGCCGCTGTTTTTGCTGGTACTGGCGAAGTCACTGGCCCATTGGGTACTCACTGGCCTGCCACTGGTGATGCTGGCGCCTGTTCTGGGGGTGATGGTGCATCTTGAGGGGAACTCTGTTGCCATTCTGTGTCTAACGCTGCTGATCGGAACACCGGTCCTCAGCTTGATCGGTTCCATTGGTGCGGCATTGACCCTCGGACTGAGATCGGCAGGCGTGCTCTTGTCCCTGCTGATCATTCCGCTGTACATTCCGGTGCTGATTTTTGGCACAGGCACGGTAATGGCTGCGTCTGAGAGCGCGCCGGTGGGTGGACAGCTCGCGTTGATGGGGGCGTTTCTGGTGTTGGCGCTGACACTGGCGCCGTTTGCATCGGCGGCGGCCCTGAGGATCAGTCTGTCCAACAGTTAAAGGTAAAAAGGTAACAACCTGATGTGGCAAATCTTTCACAAGCTGGGGTCGCCAAAATGGTTCTTCGGCATTGCCTCAACACTGATGCCCTGGCTGCTTGTGGTGGGGGCAGCCCTGTTGTTGACCGGTATTGTCTGGGGGTTGGGGTTTGCGCCACAGGATTACCTGCAGGGTAATAGTTATCGCATCATTTTCATTCACGTACCGTCTGCGTTTCTGGCCCAGTCGGTGTATATCATGATGGCCGTTGCGGCGTTGGTTACGCTGGTTTGGCGTATGAAACTGGCCGATGTTTTCGTCAAGGCCGTGGCACCGGTTGGTGCAGTGTTGACCTTCCTGGCCCTGTTTACCGGTGCGGTTTGGGGTAAGCCCACCTGGGGAACCTGGTGGATCTGGGATGCCCGGCTTACCTCGATGCTGATCCTGCTGTTTCTTTATTTTGGGGTGATGGCGTTGGGAGCGGCTATCTCCGATGAGAAATCCTCGGCACGTGCCGTTGCCGTGCTGGTACTGGTGGGAGTGGTCAATATACCGATCATCAAGTATTCCGTGGAGTGGTGGAATACCCTGCACCAGCCAGCGACGTTCAAGCTCACGGAAAAGCCCAGTATGCCCGCGGAAATGTGGGTGCCCCTGTTGCTCTCGGTATTGGGGCTTTATCTGATATTTGGCTGGCTCGCCTGTCTGCGTATGCAGACCAACATTTTGGCGCGTGAAGGCCGCACCCGCTGGGTAAAAGAACTGGTTCAGGCACGGGAGAACTGACGCAATGGCCTTCGACTCTTTTGGTGCTTTTCTGGCGATGGGCGGCCACGGCCCGTATGTCTGGGCATGCTATGCGGTGTTTTTCCTGCTGATGGGAGTCATGACGTGGTGGTCGCTGCGTCAGCGGCGGGTCGTAATTGCGCAACAGCGACGCCGTATGGCCCCCGCTCCGTCGGTGGACGAGCGCCCGGCGGCGGCCAGCTTTACCCGAATCGAATCTTCTCAAGACTGACTGGTAGATCAAACATGCACCCGATCCGAAAAAAACGGCTTACCATTGTCCTTTTTCTCCTTGTCGGGGTGTCGGTGGCCGTGGCCCTGACGACCTACGCGCTGCGGCAGAATATCAACCTGTTTTACGACCCAAGCCAAATTGCCGCTGGCGAAGCGCCGGTGGACGTCCGCATCCGTGCCGGGGGCATGGTGGAAGAAGGGACTGTGCAGCGTGATCCGGAAAGCCTGAAAGTGGAGTTCAAGGTGACGGACTTTACCTCATCGGTATTGGTGGAATACACCGGGATCCTGCCGGACCTGTTTGCCGAAGGGCAGGGCGTTGTCGCCATGGGGCGCATGGACGGTAATGGCCGTTTTGTCGCGGACCAGGTGCTGGCAAAGCACGACGAGAATTACATGCCACCGGAAGTGAACGACGCCCTGGAAAAGGCCGCCGGCAAGCGGGCCGCCATGCCTGCGACAGCCGGTGAATCCAGCGCCGGTTACTAGCGTTGCTGGCCCACGTTTAAGAGAGTTGGAGAATCCTGATGTATCCGGAACTCGGACAGATCGCCCTGATACTCGCGCTGTTGCTGGCAGTGCTCCTTTCCGTGGTCCCCCTGGTGGGCTCGGTGACGGGTCGTGACCAGTTGCTGGCCTTCGCCCGGCCGCTGTCAGCGGGCCTGTTCGTCTTCGTTGCCCTGGCCTTTGGTCTTCTGACTCACGCGTTTGTGACCGATGACTTTTCCGTGGCCTATGTCGCCAACAACAGCAATAGCATGCTGCCCTGGTACTACAAATTCAGCGCGGTGTGGGGCGGCCATGAAGGCTCGCTGCTGCTCTGGGTGCTGATGCTCGTTGGCTGGACGCTGGCGGTCGCCATATTCAGCCGGCGCCTGCCGTCGGTGATGGTGTCCCAGGTGTTGTCGGTGCTTGGTATGGTCACGGTGGGCTTCCTGTTGTTTACCATCATGACCTCCAATCCTTTCGATCGTACGCTCCCCAATGTGCCGGCCGATGGCGCCGACCTGAACCCGCTGTTGCAGGATTTCGGGCTGATCGTGCATCCACCCATGTTGTACATGGGGTATGTGGGCTTCTCCGTGGCTTTTGCCTTTGCCATTGCCGCGCTGATCAATGGCAAACTGGATGCGGCCTGGGCTCGTTGGTCCCGCCCCTGGACCACAGTGGCCTGGGCTTTCCTTTCCCTGGGCATTGCCCTGGGTAGCTGGTGGGCCTATTACGAACTGGGTTGGGGCGGCTGGTGGTTCTGGGATCCGGTCGAGAACGCCTCGCTGCTGCCCTGGTTGTCGGGAACGGCGCTGATGCACAGTCTGGCCGTCACCGAGAAGCGCGGCGTATTCAAGAGTTGGACCGTGCTGCTGGCCATCGTAACCTTCGCCCTGAGCCTGCTGGGAACCTTCCTGGTGCGTTCCGGGGTGCTGACCTCTGTCCACGCCTTCGCCTCAGACCCCGACCGGGGGACATTCCTGCTGGCGCTACTGGCGATTACGATTGTTTCGAGCTTGACCCTGTACGCGTTCAGGGCGCCGGTGGTGCATGTGCGCTCCCGTTACGGCAGCCTGTCCCGTGAAATCTTCCTGCTGATGAACAATGTGTTGTTGGTTGCCGCAACCCTGTTGGTGTTGGTGGGGACTCTTTATCCATTGGTTCTGGACTACCTGGACATGGGGCGGCTATCCATCGGTGAACCCTTCTTCAATCTAACCTTCAGCCCCCTTGGAATTGCCGCCGGCTTGCTGTTGGGGGCAGGTATATTCTCCCGCTGGAAGAAAACCGACGGCGGCTGGCTGGGCCGCAAACTGCTGTGGCCGTTGGCTGTCAGTATGATCGGGACCAGTGCTGTGCTGGTTGGGTACGGCAAGTTTGAGCCCTGGGCGTTTGGGGGCCTGTTCTCAGCGATGTGGATTACGGTGGCCACCTTTTGGGATCTCTGGGAAAAGTCCGGGTCACGGAAGGGGCGCCTCCACGGCCTCAGGCGTCAATCCCGCAGTTACTACGGCATGGTGTTCGGGCATCTGGGGCTGGCCATCACCATGGCGGGTGCGACGGTCGCCTCCAACTACGGTATCGAGCGGGATGTACGCATGTCGCCCGGGGACACCGCGATGGTGGGTGATTATCGGGTTGCGTTTGCCGAGATAGGCAACCGAAGAGGGCAGAACTTCACCGCGGAGTACGGTCGTTTTGACGTTTACGATTCGGATGGCGGTCTGATATCCACGCTATACCCGGAGAAGCGCCGATACATGGTTCAACGTAACACCATGACCGAGGCTGGTATTGACGGCGGTCTGTTCCGGGATATTTTTGTCGCCATCGGTGAGCGGGTGTCTGACGATGCCTGGGCGATCCGGCTTCAATACAAACCGCTGGTCCGCTGGTTGTGGTTGGGGGCGCTGTTTATGGCCGCTGGTGGCTTCCTGGCCATTTCGGACCGCCGCTATCGCATTCGCGACAAGGTTGCGGAAAACGGTAAGGTCAAGGCACCGAACGCAGGCGGTGAGCGCGGAGCAGACCCGGTAGGAGCGGCGTCATGAAGCGGCTGCTGCTGTTCACGCCGTTGATCCTCGCTGTGGTACTCGGAGTGGTCCTGTTCGCCGGTATTGGCAAAGACCCCAACAAACTCGAGTCGGCGTTGATCGGCAAACCGGTGCCCGAGTTTTTGTTGACGGATCTCCACAACGAAAGTCGCGAGCTGACTCGTGAGGTTTTTGAAGGGCATGTGTCCCTGCTGAATGTCTGGGGTACCTGGTGCCCGGCCTGCCGGGATGAGCATGGTGATCTGGTCTGGCTGGCGGAAGAGAAAGGCGTGCGTATCGTTGGCCTTAACTATAAGGACAACCGGGATGATGCCCTGGTCTGGCTTGATCGGTTGGGCGACCCGTATCAGGTGTCGATCTACGATCCCCGTGGCAGCCTCGGGTTTGACCTGGGGGTTTATGGCGCGCCGGAAACCTATGTCATTGATGCGGAAGGTATTGTGCGTTACCGCCATGTTGGCGTGGTTAACGAAAAAGTATGGGAGCAGGACATCAAGCCCATCGTCGACCGGTTCAGGGAGAAGATCTGATGTGGTGCCCGGTGTTTGCATGGCTGTTACTGATGACAATTGCGCCGACGTCAGTAGCGGATGCCCGCGACGTTTACGGGTTTGATACTCAGGCGCAGGAGCAAAGGTTCCAGACCCTGATTTCGGAGTTGCGTTGCCCGAAGTGCCAGAACCAGAACATCGCCGATTCCAATGCGCCGATTTCCAAGGACATGCGCGACGAGGTGTACCGGATGATGTCTGATGGCGCCAGCAACGAGGAAATTGTCGGAGCACTGGTCGACCGCTTTGGTGAATTCGTGCGATACAAGCCGGAGGTGGATAGCCGCACCATCCTGCTGTGGGCAACGCCAGCCATTGTGGTCCTGGGTGGCCTGATGGTGGTGGCCGGGATTGTCATCCGCTCCCGCAGGGCAGGCCAGGACGAGCCGGCCCTGACCGACGAAGAGCGTGCACGGGCATCCAGAATGCTCGATGGCGATGACTCCAGCCGCACCTGACTTCAAACAACACTCTTTCTCAACCGGATTAATGACCGTTCTATGACACAGACCTTCTGGCTGACGGCCGCTGTATTAATCGTACTTGCCCTGGCGTTTGTAGTGGCGCCGTTGTTCCTGCACCGTTCCGGCCGGCGCGCGGAAATGGATCTGCGCAACCAGAACCTGCTGGCATATCGCAGCCGAATGGCGGAACTGGATCGCGAGTTTGAAGCCGGCGCGCTGGACGAGGAAAGCTATCAACAGCTCCGGGAAGAGCTGGCCGGCAGCATGCTTGATGATGTCCCGGATGCTGAGCGTGGTGTTATTGATTCACCGGATCGGGCCAGGGGCGGGAAAAGCGCCATCGTCATTGCGATTGCCAGCCTCGCGGTTATTCCCGCCGCTGCGGTATACCTGTACGGACAGTGGGGCGCCATGGACGACGTCGAGCAGTTCCGCGCCATGCAGGAAATGATGGCAGCCGACAGCGATCGCCTGGGCCAGATGCAGGAACTGACGGCCCAGCTTCGCGAGCGGTTGGAGGACAATCCGGAGAACACCGAGGGCTGGGCCATGCTGGGGCGTAGCTATATGCGCATCGAGCAGTATGAGGATGCGGCGTGGGCCTTCGAACGGCTGGCAGAGAGTATTGAGGACGATGAGAGCGGTAAAGCTGTCGCCTGGGGATTGTCAGCCCAGGCTGCATTTTTCCTGAGTGAGGGTGACCTCAACCCAGAGGTGTCGAACGCCATTGAAAAAGCCAGGTCGCTGAATCCCGACGAGGTCAATTCCCTCGGCCTGCTCGGCATCCATGCCTTCAGCCAGCAGAACTTTGAGGAGGCGATCCGGTATTGGGAGCGCATTGTGTCGGTGGCGCCCAATCATCCCCAGATTACGTCCATCCGCCAGGGCATTGAACAGGCCTATCAGCGCCTGGGTCGGGAGATGCCGCAGGAGCAGCCGTCAGAGGTATCCGGGGCCGGCGTAACCGTCCAGGTGGAAATAGACGAAGCATTCCAGGGCGAGATTCCTGACGACACCACCCTGTTTGTTCTGGCGCGTCGCGCGAATGTTCAGGGCGGGCCACCTCTGGCTGTGGCACGGCTGAGTGCGGGCCAGTTACCGATGGAGATCCGATTGGACGACCGCTTCAATATGTCCGCGAATGCAAAGCTGTCGGAGGCGGGTGAAGTGCGCCTGCAAGCGCGCCTGTCGCGCTCTGGCAACGCCAGGCCCCAGGCGGGTGACTGGCAGGGCGAGGTGGATCAGCCGGTGCCAGTGGGTGAAGGCGAAAACGAGCCTGTCACCCTGGTGATTGACACCCAACTGGTGCAGTAATCTGTCACCGGCTGGTGCTCAGGCCCTGCGGGTAGAGCGGCGGCAGCTGATCCCCGGGCGCTGATTCACTGGCGTTTCCACGCACGCGGATCAGCGCTGCCACAAGCCGTTCTCCCTGCCACGGCTCTGACGTGGCCGATTCACCGGGTGTCCCGAATAATCGCTGCTGAAGCTGTTCGATCTCGGCGGCCAGTTCCGTGTCGTCCAGAAACCGGTTCACATCCGTTACGCTTTGGAAAGTGCGTTCCGGATGCCTTTGAGACATCCAGCGTACAAGCAGGTCGGTCGTTTTGGGCGATCCCGCCTGCGCTGCCTCGCACAGATCCCGGAATAGCACCTTTTCCCGGTTGTCTCCCTGACTCGCCACGACCTTGCCAGCACTGGTGCGATGCCTGCTGTACCACCAGGCCGCCAGTGTGATCAGCCAACCCACCAGAGCGGCCAGTGTGGCCAACGGCCAGAAGCCAGCGCCGGATTCCCCGTCAGTCTCACCTGATACCGGGTCATTGTTGGTCCTGGTGTCCGTTTCCGATGCGTCTTCCGGATTGCTAGGCACCGAGTCGATCTGGCCGGGTATCCCCTCAACGACCAGTGTATGTGCTGGAATAACCGCTACTTTTTCGCTGTCGCTTTCAGTATCCCACCAGGGGATCCGGATCTCGGGCAAGGTTAATTTTCCAGGCTGCACTGGCACCAGTGCCGTGGTCTGGGTCAGTGTCGAAGTCAGCCCTTCGGTGCCGGGTGTGGTCGTGCGCTCGGGCTTTTCCGGGTAAGCCCGTATGCTATCGGGTGTCTGTTCCGGGAACGGCGGCAGGGATTCGGCAGGCAGTCCCTCCGCCCTCATGGTGAGGCTTCTGGTAAGGTTCTGGCCCGCTGTCAGGTTCTGGTTTCGTGGCAGTCCGGACTGGGCCAGCTCCAGCGTGCGGGCGGGCAACCAGGTGTCTCCGCTGAATTCCGCTGGCACACCCTTGACGGTGATATCAAACAGGTTGGCGCTGTCGCGGAGAAACTTCAATTGGCCCTGTTCATTCCGGGCCTGGCCCTCAAAGCGGATGGGCTGCAGACTGAGCTGTCCTTCTCTTTGGGGAAACAATGCGTAACGGCGCTCAACCACACGATAGCGAACACCGTCCCGGTAGCGGGTGTACTCGCTCTGCTTGCCCAGCGATTCGACAATGGCATTCGGGTGCTCCGGTTCGGAGAGCTCGCCGCGAATGAGGTTGCCGGTGAAAAACAGCTTGATGGTGAGCACCAGCTGTTCCTGAACGTACACTTCGTCCTTGTCTGCGGCCAGCTCGATAAAGCTGTCTCTTTGGGCCTCGGCCTCCTGGTCGGGTGGGGTGCCGCTGATAACCTCAATGGTGACGGGGGTTGAACGGGAATCGCGGAAGCTCAGGGACGGAATGGTCAATTCACCGGTCTTTTTGGGCGCGAGCTGGTACGTCCATGTGATCTCGCCCACCATCTCATTGTTGACGGTGCGGATGGAGTATTGCTGGTTGCGGGCGAGAATTTCGAAGTCGTCTTCTACCTTTTCGATGTCCGGTTTTGGCAGACTCGACAAGTCGAAATCGAACAGGTTTCCCAGATTGATATCGATTTTGGTGCTGCCCTTGACGCTCAGGGTAAGCACTTCGCCCTCGTAAAGACGGGTTCTGTCGGGTTCGACGGTCAGATCGTTGGCTGCCATGGCCGGTCCTGCCATGGTGACAAGCAGCAGTATCAGAAAAAACGGACCGGTCAGCCGGCTTACCATGGTGTATCGCCCTCGTCAGATGGTGTTTCTCGTTCCTGGTATTGTTGCAGGAATTTGCGCCTCAACAGGCCGCCCGGATTATCGGGCACGCGCCGGAGCCATTGTTCCTGTCCCTGGGTCAGCGGGGAAGTATCAAGCTCCGCCGGTGCCCTGGATGCCTGTCCGTCGCTCTGTGAAGCGTCGGCATCACGCTGGCGTTGTTGAGCGCTCTCCGCCTGCTTTTCCTGTTGGTCGCTTTGGCCGTTCTGTTGGCTATCCTCTGGCTCGTTCTTTTGCTGTCCATTGTGTTGATTATCCGGCTGGTTCTGCCCGGCCTGATCTGACGGGTCGCCTTCCTGGTTCTGAGTATCCGACCCATTCTGTGAGTTCTGCTGGTTACCCTGCTGCTGTGGATTGCCGTCCTGATCTGACGATTCACTGCCGTCCCCGCTGGATTGGTTCTGTTGCTGCTCCAGCAACTGTTTCACCAGATCACGGTTGAACAAGGCGTCTTCATGCCCAGGTTGCTTCGCCAGCACATTCTCGTAGGCCTGGAGGGCTTCTTCCAGCTTGCCGGCACGGGCCAGGGCGTTACCGCGGTTGTAGCTTGCCCTGGGTGTGTCTTCGCTGGCGAACGCGCCCGCTGCGGACTCATAGTCACCTGAGCGATAGAGTGCACTACCACGCCACTGCGGATTGTCGAGAATCCTGGCGGCCCGTTCCGGGTCTTCTTCGATCAGCGCGGGCGCACGCTGATCCTCCCGGGACCAAAGGGCGTCCCAGTCCATGGCCATTGCGGGACGTGGGGTGAGGGGCAAAAGTGTTACCAGTACCGCCACCATGGCACCGCGACGCCAGCCGAGCAATGCCAGTGGCGCGGCCAGCCACAATAGCCAGTAGCCATCATCCTGCCAGCGGTTGACCGTCAGGTCGCGCTCGCTGTCTTGCCAGTTGTCCGAGTCGATGGGGCGCAGCTCCAGGCTGCGGATGTCTTCGTCCGTAATGGTCAGGCTATGGCTGTCTCCACCATTACTTTTCGCCAGTTCCGCCATGCCTGCGGGGTCCGCACGGGTAATCACGATGTCGCCGCCATCACGAATGAATCCCTGGCGTGCCAGGGGTATTGGGCCACCCTCTGACGTACCAACGGTCAGGGTGCTGAGCGCGAACCGACTGCCCGTCAGGGTATCGCTGATACGAGGAAGGTAACGCTCGTCCACATTGTCTGCAATCAGTAACAGTCGCCCTGTTCCCGGGGCGCCCTGTTCCAGCAGGTCAAGGCCACGTTGTATGCCGAGATCGGTCCGGTTTCCTGCAGCGGGCATGATCACCGGTTCGAGTACCTCCAGCATGCCCTCGATGGTATTGCTGTCATCCGTCAGCGGTGTGACCGCATGAGCGTCCGCGGCATAGACCACCAGGGCGGTCAGGCTGCCCTCCCGTGCTTTCAGAATATCGCGAATCTTGCGCTTGGCCACAGTCAGGCGGTCGGGCGTTACATCGGTGGCAAGCATTGACAGCGACAGGTCCAGCACGATAACGAGGCTGTCATTCTGTTGTTGCAGTGGCGTGGGCGCCTTGCGCCACGACGGGCCGGCGAGGGCAACGGCAAGCACCACGAGGGCGGCGACGACCGGCAATACGGGCGAGCGTTTTTGACCGCCCGCTGCACCAGATTGACTGATCAGTGGGCGCAGCAGTTGTGGGGGTATCACGCGGCTCCAGCCACTGTCGCTCTGGCGGACGCGTTTGAATACCAGCGGCAGGACAAGGGCGACAAGAAGTAACAGCAGCCACAGTGGGCGCAGGAAGTGAAAATCAGCCATGCTTCCCTCCCCGTGCGTTGTTTCTGCTCTCAAGCCGGTTGCTGGCCACTCTGACGCCCTGGAGTAGCAGCCAGATCAGGACGGCAATCCCGGCGGGCCAGACGTACAGTTCAGTCACCGGTCGATAGTGCTTGCCTTCCAGTTCGATGGGTTCGAGCTGGTTGATGCTTTCGTAGATCAGTTCCAGCTCGGGCAGACTGCGGGCCCGGAAGTACTCACCGCCGGTCTGCTGGGCAATTCGCGTCAGCAAACCCTCATCGAGGTCGCGGGATGGGTTGACCCGGCGCGAGCCGAGCAGCCCACGCTGGACCATGGTTTCGGCACCAATGCCGATGGTGTAGATGCGTACGCCGGCGGCTTTTGCAATCTCCGCCGCCTTGTCCGGCGCGATCTCACCAGCGGTATTGGCGCCATCGGTCAGCAGGATCACCACGCGTTGTTCCTGGGGGCGATCACGAAGGCGCTTTACCGCCAGACCAAGGGCGTCGCCGATGGCCGTGGCCCGCCCGGCCATGCCGATACCGGCTTCATGCAGCAGCGTGCGAACGGTGGCGAGGTCAAAGGTCAGCGGCGCCTGGATATAGGGTTCCGTACCGAACAACAGCAGCCCCAGGCGGTCACCTTCACGGCGCTGGATAAAGTCATCCAGCACGCGCTTCACCGCCTGTAGTCGGTTAATGCTGCGGCCCTGGATGACCATGTCCTGTTCGTCCATTGACGGGGAAATATCCACTGCCAGAAGCAGGTCACGACCGCTGACCGGCAACTGTACCTGTTCGCCGACGTGTTGGGGGCGTGCCAGGGCCACGACCAGCAGCAGCCAGATCAGCAACAGTGCCAGTTGCTGCCAAAGGGGGGCGTGGCTGCCGCTACGGCTGACACCCGGCAGGTCCGACAACCAATGCCCGACCGGAAAAACAGGTGCCTCCACAGCCTGAGCACTGCGTTTGCGTAAACGGATTATCAGGGGCACCAGAGCCAGTAACAGGGCCCATGGAAACGCAAGACTCAGCATTTCTGACCTCCCAGCCAAACACGGGCGAACGCGACAGCATCGCTGGTATGGCACTCGGGGGTCGGTTGCCAACTGCTGTTCACCATGGCTTCCACCACCGGGCGAGAGGCAATGCGATCCTTCGGGCTGGTTTCCAGAAGAAAGCGAACCCAGGGTTCGCCGGACAGGGATTCCGGGAGGCGTTCAGGGTAGCGGATACGCGCGGCTTGTTTCAGTAGAGCGTTCAGCGCGCCGAACCATTGGCTGTTGGGTGTTGCGGCCTGCTCCAGTCGGTTCAATTCTGTAATGGCGGTTTTCAGCCAGCGGTTTTTGCGCCGTTTTCGTCGGATCAGCACAAACGCCAGAATGCCCAGGGCAATTGCGATAGCCATCAGCAGCCACCAACCGGGCGCCGGTGGCCAGAAGCCTCCGGAGTGTGGCAGGTGAATATCTCTGAGCTGGCTCAGTGGATCCTGTTGCATCATGGGGTCTTTGCGGTTCCTGTCATCCGATGTGCCCTCGGGGGCCAAGCAGTGCCTGCAACGCCAACGCTGGCTGATCGCCGGTCATGACGCTGGCGGGCTGTACACCCGCCGTTCGAAAGCACTCCTCAAGGGCCTCTGTATGCTGGCGAACCTTGTCCGCATAGGCCCTCTGGAAGCGGGGGTTGCTGCTATCGAACCACACCGGTCCGTCTTCGCCGGCAATGGCGAAACGACCGCTTTCAGGTAGCTTCAGTTCCAGCGGGTCAACAACTCTCAGTGCACTGACCGTGTTGTGGCGTGCCAGTGAACCGAGTAGCCGCGACGTTTCAGAGGTAATGGTCAGGAAGTCACTGATGACGAAAATGCGGCTACCGGTATGGGCCACACGGCGAGCTTCCCGCAGGGCGGTATCCAGGGTGGCGTTTTCCACGCCGGCGGCTGCAACGGCACTTGAGTCGCGCGTGCTTCGTTGCTGTCTTGCCACGGTGTCGAGGAGCTGCAGTACCGATTTCTTGCGCCGCGCCGGGCGTTGTACGGTGAGTTCGTTGCCGTTAAAAACGATTCCTCCCACCTGGTCGCCAGACCAGAGGGCAAGCCAGGCCAGGATACCGGCAATCTGGGCGCCGCGAACCTGTTTATAGGCACCGGTGCTGGCGAAAAACAATGAAGGCCCGAGGTCGCAAAGCAGGAGCACGGGGCGCTCGCGCTCTTCCTCGTAGAGCTTTGTGTGCGGCGACTGCCGTCGGGCGGTCACCCGCCAGTCGATGCTACGGATATCGTCCCCGGGCTGATACTGGCGCACTTCAGCAAAAGCCATGCCCCGCCCGCGCCGGGGAGAGCGTTGCAAGCCGGCCTGCCGGGATCTTACCGGGCGCGCAGCAGGCAACTTCAATGCGCGGGCATCTGCCTGCAGGCGAATGAGACCGGAAAGGGGAATATGAGTCGCTGGCTCTTCAGGCGTCATGGTCACGGTGTCAGGCTGTTACCGGAACGCGGTCTATCAGGCGCTGGATAATCGCATCTGCAGTCAGGCCTTCGGCTTCGGCTTCGAAGGTCAGCAAAATACGATGGCGAAGAACGTCGAAGGCAATGTTCCGCACATCGTCCGGGCTGACGTAGTCCCGTCCTTCCAGCCAGGCCATGGCTCTGGCGCAGCGGTCCAGCGCGATGGTGCCTCGTGGGCTGGCTCCGAAGGCGGTCCAGCGGGCCAGTTCCGGGTCGAGTGACGCCGGGTCACGGGTGGCCAGCACCAGGGCCAGCAGGTATTGCTCGACGGGCTCTGACATATAGATGTCGGAAACCGCATGCCGGGCTTCGAAAACCTGTTCGGCCGTCAGGCGGACTTCAGCGGCCACCTGCCCACGGCGGTAGTCGTTGCGCGCCAGGTGAAGAATCTCTTTTTCGGCCACGGCGGACGGATAGTCAATCACTACATGCATCAGGAACCGGTCGAGCTGGGCTTCCGGCAGGGGGTAGGTGCCCTCCTGTTCGATGGGGTTCTGGGTGGCCATCACCATGAACAGGCGGTCCAGCGGGAAGGTGCGCATGCCGACACTGACCTGGCGTTCGCCCATGGCTTCGAGTAACGCTGACTGTACCTTGGCCGGAGCCCGGTTAATTTCATCGGCCAGCACCAGGTTATGGAAGATTGGGCCGCGCTGGAACTCGAATTGTCCGGTTTCGGCTCGGTAGATCTCACTGCCGGTGACGTCGGATGGCAGCAGGTCCGGGGTGAACTGGATACGGTGAAAGTCGCCTTCGAGGTGGTCGGCGAGGGCCTTGATAGCGGTGGTTTTGGCCAGGCCGGGAGCGCCCTCAACCAGAAGGTGGCCATCGGCCAACAGGGCAATCAGCAAACGGTCCACCAGCTTTTCCTGGCCAATAATCCTTTTTGCTAACTGAGACCTGAGCTCTCCAAACGTATGCTGTAATGCCATGGTGGGTGTCCACTCCTGCTGCAGAGACGGTTCGCGTAAGTAGATGCCGCAGTTTTCGCATCTGTGGGGCAAAAATCAAGGCTTTGACTATGCTTATGTGACCGTACACCGATTACGTTTATTTCACACTCACAGAGGTCGACTATGAATGCGCTGACGATCGCCAGCAAGGGACAGTTTTTCCAACAGCTGGACGAAGCTTTCGCTGAAAAAATAGCGAAAACTGAAGCGAAAAAGATCAGTGAATTCGCGAAGCAGCATTATGCTCACATTCCTCTTGAAGAACTTATAAGTCGACGATTTTCCGATACCTATGGGGCTATCCTCGCGGCCTGGCAGTTTCTTCAGAAACGGTCCGCCGAGGAAACCCCGGTGTCTGTGTTCAATCCCGACCTCGAAAGTGATGGCTGGCAGTCAACGCATACTGTCATTTTTATTCTTCATCCAAACATGCCGTTTTTGATCGATTCCCTGCGAATTGCCATTAACCAGCGGGAAATCGGTACCCACTCGATTCAGCACTCCATACTTCAGGTGGAGCGGGACACTCAGGGCAAACTGAAAAAACTGCATCCGCCGAAAAAGAAGTCCGAGAATGCCAGCTATGAGGCATTCATTGTGCTGGAGATTGACCGGCACAGCAGCCCGGAAGACCTGAGATCGCTTGAGGAGGTGCTGCAAACCATTCTTCATGAAGTCCGAATAGCGGTCAGTGACTTTCCGATTGTGACTGAAAAAGTCAATGAAATCAGCCGGGAGCTGGATGATACCACGGCCGGTATCGACGAGGAGGAAAAGGAAGAGGCGAAGGCGTTCCTGGCGTGGTTGGTCAAGGACCACTTCACCTTCCTCGGCTACGACGAATACGATTTCGCCAAGGACAAGAGCGGGCTGGTGGTCCGCCGTGTGGAGAATTCCGAACTGGGCATCCTGCGGGTGAATAACGAGCGGCCGGATCGCGTTCGGCTCAACGAATTACCACAGCGCACCCGGCATGAAATGACCCGCACCGACGATATCTTCATTTTCGCGAAGTCGGCCCAACGTTCGCGGGTTCACCGTCCGGCCTATCCGGACTACATCGCCGTCAAGAAGTTCAACAGCAAGGGCGAAGTGGTCGGTGAGCGCCGTTTCCTGGGGTTGTATACCTCACGGGTCTACAACGAGCGCCCGGATGAGATTCCCCTGCTGCGCCGTAAGTTCCAGACGGTCATGCGGCGGTCGGGGTTCCTGCGTGACGACTACGCGGGCAAGGAACTGGATCAGATCCTCACGGTGTACCCCCGGGACGAACTGTTCCAGATAGAGCCGGGAGAGCTGCTGTCCGTCGCCAAGAGCATTCTCTACATCCAGGAACGTCGTCGTATCGAGCTGTTCATGCGGGAAGACGTGTATGGCCAGTTCGTGACCTGCCTGGCGTTTTTCCCCCGGGATATCTACAACACCGAGTTGCGCCTGAAGGTCGAACGGGAGTTGCTGGAGACGCTGGGTGCCGAAGACATCGAATTTGTGACCCACTTTTCCGAATCGGTTCTGGCGCGGGTGCAGTTCACGATACGGGTGCCCCAGGTGGAAAACCGGCAGCTTCCGATTTCCGAGATTCGCGACAAGGTGATCGGGCTGGCCCAGTCCTGGCGTGATGGCCTGCTGGAAGCGCTGACCGAGGCCTATGGCGAAGAGCAGGGTAACGAGATGTTCCGCGTGTACTCTGGCGGTTTCCCTGCCAGTTACAAAGACATGTTCTCGCCCCGGCGTGCTGCCATTGATCTTGAGCATATCTCCGGCGCAGCTGAGGAAAAGCATCTCACCATGAGCTTCTATCGGGCTCTGGAAGAGGATGAGAGTACGCTTCACTTTAAGCTTTTCTACCCGGATGAGCCGCTACCGCTGTCCGATGTGATGCCCATATTCGACAATCTGGGTTTCCGGGTGATCGGCGAGCACCCCTTTGAAGTCAGTGACCGGAAAGGCAAGACCGTATGGATACACGACTTCACCCTGCAGGCGCACAGTGGGAAAGTGGTGGATATCCATCGTATCCGGCCTATTTTCGAGGATCTGTTCCGTCGCGTGTGGTACGGCGATGCCGAGAATGACGCCTTCAACAGGCTGCTGCTGTCCTCCTACATGAGCTGGCGGGAGATCGCCTTGCTGCGGACCTTCGCCCGTTACATGCGTCAGATCCGCTTTTCCAACAGCCAGACCTTTATCTCCAACACCCTGGTCAACCATGTGGACCTGACGCGGTTGTTGCTGGAATTCTTTGAGGTGCGCTTCAATCCGGAGCGTTACCAGAGCGAGGGCAAAAGTGCGGCTGCGCAACAGAAGCTTGAGATCGAGTTCAACGCCGGGTTGGATGAGGTAGAGAACCTGAGTGAAGACCGGGTCCTGCGCCTGTTCCTGGAGCTGATGCAGGCTACCCTGCGTACCAACTATTACCAGCCCGACGGCGAAGGTAAGACAAAGCCGTATATCAGTGTGAAATTCGACCCCTCCCGCATTCCGGATATGCCGCTGCCCATGCCCATGTTCGAGATTTTCGTCTACTCGCCACGGGTTGAAGGCGTGCATCTGCGTGGTGGCAAGGTGGCCCGAGGGGGCTTGCGCTGGTCCGACCGTTTCGAGGACTATCGCACCGAGATTCTCGGGTTGGTGAAAGCCCAGCAGGTCAAGAACGCGGTGATCGTGCCAGTCGGTGCCAAGGGCGGTTTCGTGGCCAAACGCCTTCCGGACATGTCGGATCGCGAGGCCTTCCAGGCCGAGGGCATAGAGGCCTATAAAACGTTCATCCGTGGCCTGCTGGACATTACCGACAACCTGGTGGACGCCGGTATCCAGCCGCCAGCGTCGGTGATTCGTCACGATGAGGATGACCATTACCTGGTTGTGGCTGCGGACAAGGGGACGGCAACCTTCTCGGACATCGCCAATGGTCTGGCGGCGGAGTATGGCTTCTGGATGGGGGATGCCTTTGCCTCCGGTGGCAGCAACGGTTATGACCACAAGAAAATGGGCATAACCGCCCGTGGTGCCTGGGTGTCCGTGGAGCGCCATTTCCGCGAGCTGGGCATCAATCCTGCGCTGGATGAGTTCACCGCCATCGGTATCGGTGATATGGCGGGAGACGTGTTCGGCAACGGCCTGCTTTCTTCGGAAAAGACAAAATTGGTCGCCGCCTTCAACCATGTGCACATTTTCATCGACCCGGCGCCGGACGCTGCGAAAAGCTACAAAGAGCGTAAGCGTTTGTTCGAGCTACCACGCTCGTCCTGGACTGATTACGACACCAGCCTGATTTCCAAGGGCGGTGGTGTCTTTAATCGCAGCGCCAAATCCATTCCGGTCAGCCCGGAAATGAAGAAACTGCTGGGGATCAAATCCGACCGGGTGCCGCCCAACATGTTGATTACCCACATCCTTAAGGCCCAGGCTGACCTGCTTTGGGTGGGTGGCATCGGGACCTACGTCAAGGGCCAGGGCGAGTCCCACGGGGACGTTGGGGATAAGGCCAACGATGCGGTTCGTATCAACGGTTCTGAGCTTCGCTGCAAGATTGTGGGCGAAGGCGGGAACCTGGGCCTGACGCAGCTCGGGCGTATCGAGTTCGCATTACGCGGCGGACGGCTCAATACTGACTTCATCGACAACTCCGGCGGTGTGGATTGCTCTGACCACGAAGTGAACATGAAAATCCTCCTGAACCAGGCGGTTGCGATGGGGGATCTGACGGATAAGCAGCGCAACATCATGCTGGAGGAAATGACGGATGATGTGGCCGCCCTGGTGCTCAAGAACAATTATCGGCAGACCCAGGCCATCAGTATTGCCAGTGTGGGGGCCATTACCCGGCTGGAAGAATACCGCCGGCTGATGAACACCATGGAAAGCGAGGGCAAGCTGAATCGCAGTCTGGAATTTCTACCTGACGACGAAACCCTGTCTGAGCGCAAGCTGGACAAGAAAGGGTTAACCCGTCCGGAATTGTCCGTACTGATTTCCTACGTCAAGGGGGACCTGAAGCAGACCCTGATCGACAGCAGTTTGCCGGATGAGCCCTTGTTGGCTGGGGAAATGTACAAGGTGTTTCCTCAGGACCTGACCCGCAAGTTCTCCAAAGAGTTGGGTGAGCACCAATTGCGTCGTGAGATCATTGCGACGCAGATTGCCAACGACATGGTGAACCACATGGGGATCACCTTCGTGGAGCGGTTGAAGCAGTCAACCGGGGCCGATGCGGCGTCGATTGCGCTGGCCTGGATCATCGCTCGTGATGTCTTCCGGCTGGACACCTGGTGGGACAAGGTGGAATACCTGGATTTCTTTATCCCGGCCAAGGTTCAGATGGATCTGATGGGCGACCTGATGCGACTGATTCGCCGCGCTGTTCGCTGGCTGCTCCGCAACCGCCGGGCGGAACTGGGTATTCAGAGCCATATGGAGCGTTTCGCCGACAGCGTCTGGAAGATCACGGCCGACCTGCCGGATTACCTCGGTGAACAGGCCTGTGCTGATTGGAAAAAACGCCATGACGAACTGGTCGAGTCTGGCTTGCCGGCAGATCTGGCCTCGGTGGCGGCAGGAACCAGCTACCTCTATTCGTCTCTCGGCATCATCGAGGCCCGCGAGGCAACCGGCATGCCCCTGAAAACCGTTGCCAACCTCTATTACGATCTCGGCGACAAGCTGGATCTGAACTGGTTTGCCAACGCCATTGCTGCCCTGGTGCCCGCGTCTCACTGGCAGGCCCTTGCGAGGGAGAGTTTCCGTGAGGACCTGGATTGGCAGCAGAGGGCCCTGACCACCGGTGTGCTCAAACTGGCTGCCAAACCTGGGGATGTCAGCAGCGCTGTTGACAACTGGATGGCGCGGCACAGCGCCATGATAAGACGCTGGAAGTCCATGCTGACGGAACTCAAAGGGGTGCGTGAACCGGAATACGCGATGTTTTCCGTGGCGTTGCGCGAGCTACTGGATCTGGCTCAGAGCACCATGCACGAACATCACGATTCCGACCTGGCTCAGACCAGTTGATGATTGATTTATGTCGCGGATTGCCGTTCAATTCTGGGCAATGTTGATCATTAGGAGGAGGTTTGATGGGGCAGCTTGATCATTTGCTGGACAATAACAAGGCCTGGGCCGATGGCATCAAGAGCCAGGACCCTCAGTTTTTTGACCGCCTGTCCAACCAGCAGGCACCGGAGTACCTCTGGATTGGCTGCGCGGACAGTCGGGTGCCGGCCAATCAGATCGTTGACCTAATGCCTGGTGAGCTGTTTGTACACCGAAACGTGGCCAACGTGGTGGTACACACAGACTTCAACTGCCTGTCGGTGCTTCAGTTCGCCGTTGACGTGCTCAAGGTCAAGCACATTCTCGTCGTTGGTCATTATGGCTGCGGGGGGGTCAAGGCGGCCCTGAACAACGAGGGCTTTGGCGTGATTTCGAATTGGCTGCGGCACGTTCAGGACGTTCGCGACAAACACCAGGGCATCCTCGATGGCCTGGCGACCGATCAGGACCGCGTGGACCGACTGTGCGAGTTGAACGTGGTGGAGCAGGTTGGCCATGTCTGTCAAAACAGCATTGTGCAGGAGGCGTGGCGTCGTGGGCAGGCGTTGACCGTGCACGGCTTTGTCTACGACGTGGCCGACGGTATCCTTCGGGATATGGGGCTGTCCATCAGTTCCGAGGCCGATCACGAGGCCGTCAAACAAAACAGCATTGATGAGCTGGTGTTGAGGCCGGTCCGTGCGGGTCACCATAAAAATTGACGCAAAAAATGTCAAATTGTGTCAATTATTCGTGACGGGCGTCACTTTCTGACCCGGCGCGTCATCACAGTTAACCTCCTGATGGATTGTTACACTGAGTCCGTAACGTATCAGGAGGTTAACCATGCGAGAAATCGTTCAAAAAGCGCTCAGTGCAATGAGTCAGCGTAAAACGACGCAATCCGCCCAGGCTCGTCGCCGCACCAGTGAGGCAACGCCGCAGCCGGAATCAGTGGAAGATTGGGGCATGTCGCCAGAAGACGCTTTGCGAGCCAACACGGTTGCCCGCTACAAATAGGAGGCCGGAGCTGGAATCTGCCGGTTTCTGACCGCCCGGGCCAAGACTCAGGGCTCAATTCCGGTTAGAGTACCCCGCCTGATACGAACGCCGGGATACGCTGATCAATGTCTGCACTGCCTAATTCCCACGAAGTCCTGCTCAAGAACCAGAATCTGTTGCGTGGTCGCCTGGCCATTATTGGCGTGGTCGATCCCGCGTTGCTGCCCCGGTTGCCAGATCGGGGACTGACGATTTCCGAACATTTTGGCAATTACCAACAACTGCTGGCCGTCAGTGGCTGGACGGCGGCTTTTGGCTATGATGCGCCGGAGTTGTCATCGGGCATGGCCGATACCCTGGTGGTGTTCCTCCCCAAGGCCCGAGTTGAGTTGTCGGTAAGGCTTGAATTGGCGCTTTGGCTGGCGGCTGAGGGTGCTCGACTGGTTCTGGTGGGCGAAAAGAAAGAAGGTATTGCGGGCGCTGTGAAACAGCTGAAGGAGCTTGCACCTCAGGCATCGAAGGCAGACAGTGCCCGTCACTGCCAGGTCTGGCAAGCCGATAACCTGCCCAGGCGCCCAGCGTTTGACCTTCAACGTTGGCTTCAGTGGCATCCGGTTGAGTGCGAGGGAGTTGGCTTCAGGGTGGCCGGCTTGCCGGGTATATTCAGTGACGGTGAGCTGGATGATGGTACCGCCATGCTGTTGCAAACCCTCGCTGACTCACCGCTGGAAAAAGGACCCGTGCTGGATTTTGCCTGCGGCGCAGGTGTTATCGGCACCTGGCTGCAGTTGCACCAACGAGCCACGGAGCAGGGCGTTTTTCCGGTCGACGGCGTAGACGTGCAGTTCCAGGCCGTTGCCTGTGCTCGTGCGACCTATCGGGAGGCGGGCGTGGATGGCTTGATTCACGCCTCCGACGGGTTGTCCGGCGTCGACGGCCGCTACGCTGCAGTTGTCACTAATCCCCCGTTCCATACCGGTATCCGTACCGATACATCCATGACTGAGCGGTTCCTGCAGGGTGTGGCAAAGCACCTGGAGTCCGGCGGTGAGTTGCGCCTGGTGGCGAACACGTTTCTTCCCTATGAAGCACTGATCCGTCGTCATGTCGGGCCGGTGAAGGCGATCGCCGGCGACCGACGCTTCACGGTGTGGAGCGCCCGCCGTCACTGAATTGTCGTCTGGCTGTCATAAGGTCGTCATTGCCATCGGACAAGGTATGAATAATCCTTGAGCAGGCCGGTGGGGGAAACCGATGCATCAGTACCGGAGCGTTTTCATTTCCGATGTTCACCTGGGATCCGCCGATTGTCAGGCGGACTACCTTCTGGATTTTCTCGACAACGTCAGCTGCGAGACCCTGTACCTGGTCGGGGATATCGTTGATCTGATCGCCATGCAACGGCGGGTGCACTTCCCGGAAAGCCATCAGGCGGTTGTGAGGCGGTTTATGGCTATTGCCGCTGCCGGCACGCGGGTGGTTTATGTGCCTGGCAATCACGATGAATTTCTGCGGCACTTCTGCGGCCAGACGTTGGCAGGTATCGAGTTGAAGCAAAAAGCCATTCACACGACGGCGGACGGTCGCCGGTTCGTGGTCTGCCATGGCGACCAGTTTGATCAGGTGGTGCGCTGCAGCCCCTTGATGCTGCTGGTAGGCGATAGGGCTCATGGCCTTCTGCTGCGCCTGAACCGCTGGTTCAATGCCTGGCGGCGCTTACGCCGCAAGCCATACTGGTCCCTGGCGGCCTGGGTCAAAAGCCGTATCGGCAAGGCGCGGTCATTCATTCGACGCTTCGAACTGGCTGCTCTGACGGCGGCAGAACGCGGACACTATGATGGTTTTATCTGTGGTCACATCCACTCCGCAGGCTTTCTGCGCAGTCAGGAAGGACTCTACTGCAACGACGGTGACTGGGTGGAACACTGCACGGCGCTGGTGGAGAGGCATGATGGTAAGCTGGATATCCTGCACTGGTCCGAGCAGCCGGGCATCCTTGCTTCGGAGCCAGCACAGCCCGCCCCTGAATTCAGCGGCGGCCAGCGCCCCGTCATCGACGTTCTGTCGCCTGCGTTTATCGAAAGCATCAATGCGACGCCAAAATAGCGGTTTTTTCCGGGCATAAAAAAGCCCCTGGGGTGAGGGGCAAGAAGGTTTGCTACCACAACAAACGGAGCAACCTGAAATCGTTCTGTCAGAGTAGGGTTAATTTCTAGAGTAATCAGCCTAGAATGTCCGCAGTTTTCTGAATGACGATGCGGATGCCTAAAATGACAAGTGAGGTTCTAACATTCAGTGGCGGGCGCCTGCCCCTGAAGCGCCCCGGTGGAGGCCACACCCTTCGGGCCTGGGACGCCGCTGATGAGCAGTTGCTGGAGCAGGTTCTGGAGCGTTGTACGCCGCGGAGCCACCCACGGGTGTTGATCATTGACGACCAGTTTGGGGCTTTGACCCTGGGTCTGGCGCCTTTCTCCCCTGTTTCCTTTGCCGATAGCTGTCTCCTCTCCGAGTCCCTGGTTATTAATGCTTCGGCCGATCTGTCTATTCCGGCACCAAAGAGCTGGCTGGAGCCGCCGGAAGGGCCCTTCGATCTTGTTGTTATGAGGATTCCCCGGCAACTGGACTACCTGGCGTGCCTGTTGCGGTGGGTGAACAGCGTTCTGGCACCCGAAGGCAAGCTGATTGCCGGTGGCATGATCAAGCACCTGCCGTCACACAGTGCTGATGTGTTCGGGGCACTGGTCAACACCCGGGAAGTCTGTCCCGCGCGCAAAAAAGCGAGGGTGGTGGTTGCCGCCCGGGGTGAGGATACGTTGCGGGAGTGGCCGGATTTCTGGCGGGGATACAGGTTGTCGTCCCGGTACGAGCTATCGGGTATGCCAGCGGTGTTCGCCAGAGCAAAGCTGGATATCGGTTCGCGGCTGCTGCTGCCGGTCATTGAGCGGAAGATTGCGGATCTCGCCCCTGGAGCACGGGTACTGGATCTGGCTTGCGGAAACGGTGTGCTTGGGCTGACGGCCCTGGCCCGTAATCCGGCGCTTGAGATTGCGTTCGCGGACGTTTCCAGTCAGGCGGTTGCCAGCGCACGTCACAATGTCCTGACGGCTTTCCCGGACGCTGTCGCGAGCTTTTACCACAGTGATGGTGTTCCGGAGGCGGCTGGCCGTTATGGTCTGGTGCTGTTAAACCCGCCATTTCATGAAGGCGGTGTGGTCGGTGACCATATCGCCCTTCGTCTCTTCAGTCAGGTGGCCCGGCACCTGTCCCCTGGCGGATGTATGTTGCTGGTGGGGAATCGGCACCTGGGTTACCACCGCAGTCTCCGTCACTACTTTGGCCAGGTGCGACAACTCGATGCAGACCCGAAGTTTGTGGTGTTCGAAGCCTCTGTTCAGGAGGGTGGCCGGTCGTAACCCATGCGGGCCAGGGTATCGACGATGGTCTGGGTCTGACTGTCGATCTCGATGTTAACCCGGTCGCCGACCGTCATATCGGCAAAGGTGGTTGCCCGCAGGGTCTCGGGGATCAGGTGAACGTTGAAGCGATGTTCATTGACGTCGCCAATGGTCAGGCTCGCGCCGTTGATGGCGATGTAGCCTTTGGGAAAGATATAGCGAGCCCATGCCTGCGGCACCTCGAATTCGATGGTGCAGTTGTTCTCGGGGCGGTCGATCGCGACGATATCGGCCGTGGTGTGCACGTGGCCGGAGAGGAGGTGCCCGCCGATTTCGTCGCCTATCCGGGCCGCACGTTCGAAATTGATGCGATCCCCTGGCTTCAGCTTTCCCAGGGTGGTCAGGCGCAGCGTTTCCTGCATGGCATCGAAATAAAGATTCTGGCCTTCCTGTCGCGTTACCGTCAGGCAGGTGCCGTCGATGGACACTGACGCACCAATGGTCACGTTGTGAGCCTGATTTTCCGGAAAGCGGATGCTGAAGGTGCTCAGACCGGGCACGGCAGAAATCTCGTCAACGATGGCAATACCCTGAACAATGCCTGTAAACATGTCTCAACCTCGACGACTGGTGTCTGTAGCCGTATAGGGCCACACTTGATGGTCGCAAGGATAGCGACCCTGCGGGCCGGTGCCAAGCCATCGTGACCATCTCAGGTATGCTCAGGCATGCTCAGGCGTGTCTCTGTGACTCAAGGATCCGGGCTGTTGGCCGATAATCGGTAAGGGCAGGGTGCCGACGGCAGCTATTGGCCCGGTGATCCATGACGGACAATCAACCATGGCAGAGAACGAAAACGTACGTCAGAGAACCAGCGATACCGCGCGCGGAGGAGAGCCCTTACTGCGTAGGGGGCGGCCCGCGGACCCTCATCCGGAAACGGGTGATGCGGGGCGGGTGGCCGGTGCTGCGACTGGTGCCGAAGTTCCTGCCAACCGCACCGAGCGGGGTGCAACGGCCTCTGCTGGCCGGCTTGAGACTGACGACATTCCGGCGAGCGATGAGGCTGTTGAGGAATCGTCGACGGGTGAGAGCCCTCAGAACATCGAAAAAACCCTGGCGGAGTCGCGTCAACGTAAGCTCCGTTTGATGCTGCGCCAGTGTGACCGTGTGTTGCTGCTGGATTTCGACTTGTTGGCCCTGTCTGACTGGCCGGATAATTACACACTTGCTGCGGCCCGGCGCAATCGTGACATCTGGCTGTTTGGTGCGTTGTTGGCGGCGGTGGTTTTTTTCAGCGGTATGACCGGCTTTGTGCCAGCGTGGATTGCCGGCGGTGGTTTTGGTGCCTTTGTCATCATCCTGCTATTGGGTGTGCCAGGTGTTCGCCGCCTTTACACGTCGCGGCCCTCGTATCTGGATCTGGTCATCCGCCGTCAAAGGATGATTCGCGACGCACGCAAGCACATCGAACACCTGGAAGGGAAAGAGGGGCTGGTGTGGCAGTGTGCTCGTATGGCCGAGTTTAACCCGGCTCTGAAAGCGACCCGGTTCAGTGAACTGCTGGCGTTATCCGAACGGCGGGTATTGGCTCGAAATCTGACCCGGCGGGAACATATCCGTCTTTATCTGATCTATCTTCTGGAGGCCGAGAAAGCATACGCCCGGGCGCAGCAGGCTTTCTTCGAGGGGCACCAGCAGGCCATTGACCGGGGCTGGTCATCGGTAGCTGCAGAGCCGGGGGACAGAGCTTGACATAGCTGCCGGTCAAACGTATGTTTCAAACAGACGTTTGCTTAGAGGCACTGATAATAAAATGGCTCAGTCTGATACGGTTGACCGAATTCTTGATGCAGCGGAAGAGCTCTTCGCCGAGCGGGGTTTCTCCGAAACTTCCCTTCGCATGATTACCAGTAAGGCTAAGGTAAATCTCGCTGCTGTCAATTACCACTTTGGTTCTAAAAACGCCCTGATCCATGCGGTGTTTGCCCGCTTCCTGACGCCATTCTCCGCCACGCTGGAGGATGCGTTCGATGATCTGGAGGCGAAATGCGATGGCGAACCGCCAACGTTGAACCAGACTCTATGGGCGCTAACTGAAAGCGCAGTACGCATGCCGCAGCGCAATGAAAAAGGTATTTCCATATTCATGCGTTTGCTGGGCCTCGCCTATACGCAGTCCCAGGGCCATCTTCGGAAATTTCTTGAGCAGGAATATAGCCAGCCGTTCAGTCGCTTTATGCGCCTGCTTAAGGAAGCGACGCCGCAATTGTCCTCGGTAGACCGCTACTGGCGCATTCAGTTCATGCTTGGTGCCACAGCCTTTACCATGTCCAGCAGTGATGCCCTGCGGGATATTCTGCAGAACAAGCTGGGTGTGGAAACCACGGTCCAGGAAATTGCAGCACGACTTGTGCCCTTCCTGGCGGCAGGTATGCAGGCTGATGACGCCATGCTGGTACCACCTGCCCATAAAACCTCGGTTGCCTGAGTTGCTCGCTCTCGGTTAGGCTTCCGGTTGGTTTGTTCACCGGGAGCCTGACGCCGCATGCCACGTAATCCTGTTTCCATACCTGTTCCCGGAATCGAGATCAGTCTCAGTGCGCAAACGCTGACACTGTTTCCTGACGACACCTCAAAGCCTCTGTCCTATCCCGTGTCGACGGCACTGAATGGTCCCGGTGAGCGCCAGAGCAGTGGGTGCACGCCCACGGGGCGGCATTACGTGCGCGCGATGGTGGGTGATGGCCTTCCCCTGAATACCGTATTCATCGCCCGCCGGCCCACCGGGGAGGTTTATTCCGAACGATTGGCGCGTCAGTTTCCCGAGCGTGACTGGATACTGTCCAGAATCATCTGGTTATGCGGGCTTGAGTCCGGCAAAAATCGGGGCTCCGGGGTCGATAGTTTTCGTCGGTTCATATACATTCACGGCACACCGGATACCGAACCCATGGGCGTTCCGCGCTCACATGGTTGCATACGCATGAGGAATGCCGACGTTGCTGACCTATACGACCGTGTCTCGCCGGGCCTGCCCGTCACGATACGATAGCGCCGGCGGTTGTCACTAAACCGGTTGTCACCAAACCGAGGGAAACGATGATCGAAGAAGCACCTTCCATACTCAATACCTGGATTCAGGACTGGAATCTGCTGTCAGAGAGCTGGCGAGTGGGGCTCGTGGTTTTCGCTCTGGTGGCTGGCACCGCGGTGGTGGCCTACATTGCGAGTTTCATCGTGGGTGCCGTCGAACGGCGTTTCCAGAAAACCGACAACCTCTGGGACGACGCACTGCTTCACGCTGCGCGGAAGCCAGTGGTCGCGTTCGTCTGGCTGCAGGGTGTGTATTGGGCGGCAGAGGTTGCTCACCACTACTCGGAAGCCGAGATCTTCTCGGTCAATCAAACCATTTTGCAGATTGGCTTTGTCTTTCTGCTGGTGTGGACGCTGCTTCGGCTGATCAAGCAGGGGGAACAGATTCTCGCTTCGCCCCTGAAGATGAAAAAGCCGATGGATTACACCACGGTCAATGCGGTAAGTAAGCTGTCCCGGACCGTTGTTATCATCACCGCGGTATTGATAGCCATGCAATCCCTTGGCTACAGCATATCCGGGGTGCTGGCCTTTGGTGGTGTTGGTGGTATCGCTGTGGGCTTTGCCGCCAAGGATCTGCTGGCCAACTTTTTTGGCGGGTTCATTATCCATCTGGACAGGCCATTCAAGGTCGGCGACTGGGTTCGCTCCCCCGATCGTAATATCGAGGGCGTGGTGGAGCACATCGGCTGGCGGCTGACTACGATTCGCACCTTTGACAAGCGCCCGCTCTACGTGCCGAATGCTGCCTTTACGACCATTGCCGTAGAAAACCCCTCGCGCATGCACAACCGCCGTATCTCTGAAACCATTGGTATACGCTACGTGGATGTCAGTGGCATGGCTGCGGTTGTGGCGGACATCCGGTCCATGCTGGAGAACCACGAGGACATCGACCAGGACCAGACCCTGATCGTGAATTTCCTGGCCTTTAACGACTCGTCGCTGGATATCATGGTTTATACCTTTACCAAGACCATCGAATGGGTGAGGTTTCATGAGGTCAAGCAGGACGTACTGCTGAGGATCAGCGAGATCATTGAAAACCATGGTGCCGAGGTTGCCTTTCCAACCCGCACGCTTCACCTGCCTGATGGTGTGCGTGTCGCGTCGAACGGCAAGCCGGCAAAAGGTCGTAGCGATTCGGATTCGTCAGATGAGGCCGTTGACCAAGATGCTGAGCAGGGGCGTGCGCCTGTTTCTGGAAGCGAGCACTCTTCGGAAACACGTGGCGATAGCAATCAGGCGGACGGGGACTGATCATGGGTGTGAATAACCAAGTAGCCCCCGTGGGAATCATCGGGGGAACCGGGCTCACGACGTTGTCGGGGCTGGAAATCACGGGTGAGCGGGTTGTCGACACGCCCTGGGGTGAGCCGTCGTCGGTTTTGGTGGACGGCCTGCTCGGGGATCAGCCGGTGGTGTTCCTGTCTCGCCACGGAAACCCTCATCGTATTCCTCCGCATCAGGTGAACTATCGCGCCAATCTACATGCGCTCCAGCAGGCGGGAGTACGTACGGTGGTCGGTGTTAATGCTGTTGGCGGGATCCATGCCGATATGGGGCCTGCCCATATCGTGATTCCCGATCAGATCATTGACTACACCTGGGGCAGGGCGAGTACGTTCTTTGAGGGCGAGTTGGAGGAAACCACGCACATTGACTTCACCTTCCCATATTCAGAGTTGGCCCGGGCGCTGTTGATTGATGCAGCTCGTACAGCGGGTTGTCCGTTCTCGGATTTCGGTGTTTACGGTGCAACGCAGGGGCCCAGACTGGAGACCGCAGCGGAAGTACGTCGCCTTGAGCGGGACGGCTGTGACCTTGTCGGTATGACGGGAATGCCGGAAGCGGCTCTGGCGGCTGAACTGAAGATGAATTACGTGTGCCTGGCGCTGGTGGTTAACCGCGCGGCAGGGAAGTCGGATCACATCATAACGATGACTGAGATCGAGGTCGCTATCGACCAGGGCATGTCCGGCGTCAAGCGGATCCTCGAAATCGCCATTGGCGGGCTTGGCGCCCTTACTCCTCAATCTTCTTGAAAAACACCAGCACGCCAATGGTGGGGGAGTCGAGAAAATGGACTTCCTCGCTGCGCATGCGGCGTGTTTCCCGTATCCAGGTGACTAACTCCGCCTTTGGCTGACTGGCGCTGGAAACCGGCGTCTGATCTGCTCCTGCAATGTCGCCACCCGTTGCCATTGAGGCCAGCGAGTCCCGGGCTTCATCGTTTTCGGGGGCAGGCTGGTCATTGCCCGTAGCTTCCTGCCCAGCACCGTCGTCCATTGGCTGATTGTTACCGCTTGCCGTGGCTGCTTTGTCTGAACTCTGGCTGAGCGTGGTCTGTTGCAATGACAGGGGCTGCCAGTGGTTGAGGTGGACATCCACGTGGAGATAGCGTTGTCGATCGATGGTGATATGGCCTTCCACTTCGCGGTGCCCGGCATTGGCCAGCCAGTCGCCAATAGCGACCTTCAGGGGGTCTCCGTCAAAGTCAGGGGGGAAAGACTGGTACCACCCTGTGGCCAGGAGTATCCGGAAGCGGCCACTGTTTTCCAGTCGGTTTGCGGCTGTCTGCAGGTGAAGCTGGCTTCGCGGGACCAACTGTCGGGTGGTTTCCGCGGTTCCGTTGCGATCCACGGCTCGAAGTATTTCGGTGATGTCCAGGTTGGTCGGCTCTGGAATTCGGCTGGCCATTTTCTCGTTGACATCGGCCGGATCGACGATCCTTTCGAGGATTACGAACTCAGCCCGGTAGTAGTCTTCACGGGGAGGCTGGGCCTGTGACGCAGCGTTGTCGCGTCCCTGTTCTTCGGATGTTGCGCCTGCGGCGGGCCCGGATGATTCCTGGGCTGACACCCAGGGTGACAGGGCCAGCAGGGCCGCCAGAAATAGGGCGCGTGTTCCGTACAAGGGTTTACCGGGCGTTCGCAAGGGCATTGCTCCAATGTTCCTGTTGATCATCAGGGGGCGCTGAACCGATTGTTTCAAGAGGCCAACTGCCCCAGCATGTCGGAAATGCCGTCGAGTTTACCACTGGTTGAGGCATCCTTCAGCCGGAAACGGAAACTGTTGGCGCCTTCCAGCCGATACTGGTCTGGCGAGGATTGCACTTTTTTAACCAGAACCAGCGGATCCACTGGCGTAGAGCTGCCGAATTCCAGCCTGGCCCATTCCTTTCCGGCGTCCACCTTCACGATTCCCAGGGCTTCCGCGTGGATTCGGAGCTCGGACTGTCGAATCAGGTTTTTTGCCGGTTCCGGTAACAGTCCGAAGCGGTCGATCATTTCAACCTGAAGTTCTTTTAATCCGTCTTTGTCGTTCACGCTGGCGATTCGCTTGTAAAGCATGAGCCGGTTGTGGACATCGGGCAGGTAATCCTCGGGGATCAGCGCTGGTATGCGAAGGTTCATTTCCGTGCCGTGGCTCAGCGGCAACTCGGCGTTGGGCGTTCTGCCGTCGCGTATTGCTTCCACGGCTTCGTCCAGTAGCTGCATGTAGAGCGTAAAACCAATGCTTTCGATCTGGCCGCTTTGTTCTTCTCCCAGCAACTCCCCGGCGCCGCGAATTTCGAGGTCGTGGGTGGCCAGCATGAAGCCGGCACCCAGGTCCTGCGCTTCCGAGATGGCTTCAAGGCGCTTTTTCGCGTCGGCGGTGATGGACCGGGGTGGTGGTGTCAGCAGATAGGCGTAGGCCTGATGGTGAGAGCGCCCGACACGGCCGCGAAGCTGGTGCAGCTGTGCCAGCCCGAACTTGTCCGCGCGCTCGATGATAATGGTGTTGGCGCTGGGAATGTCGATGCCGGTTTCGATAATGGTGGTGCACACCAGCACGTTGAAGCGCTTGTGATAGAAGTCCGACATGATCTGTTCCAGCTCGCGCTCGCGCATCTGGCCATGGGCAACGCCCACGCGTGCTTCCGGGATCAGTTGGCGCAGATCCTCGGCGGTTTTCTCGATGGTGGCCACATCGTTGTGCAGGAAGTACACCTGGCCGCCTCGCAGTACCTCCCGCAGGATGGCTTCCTTGACCATGGCCTCGTCCCGCTGTCGCACAAAGGTTTTTACCGACAGGCGTCGCGCGGGGGGCGTGGCGATGATCGACAGATCCCGCAGGTGCCCCATGGCCATGTTGAGGGTGCGGGGGATCGGTGTGGCGGTCAGGTTCAGCATGTCCACCTCGGCACGCAGGGCCTTCAGGCGTTCTTTCTGCTGGACGCCGAACCGGTGTTCTTCATCGATGATCACCAGGCCCAGGTTCTTGAACTTGATGTCACCCTGGAGCAGCTTGTGTGTGCCGATAACGATATCGGCTTTGCCGGCTTCGATGGCGGCCATCGCTTTGGTGGTTTGCCCGCCGCTCCGGAAGCGGCTGAGCAGCTCGACATGAACGGCGGTATCCGAGAAGCGGTCGCGAAAGGACTCGTAATGCTGCTGCGCCAGCAGGGTGGTAGGCACCAGCACAGCGACCTGCTTGCCGGAGTATGTCGCCATGAAGGCGGCGCGCATGGCTACCTCGGTTTTACCAAAGCCAACATCGCCACAGACCAGGCGGTCCATGGGTTTTTCACTGACCATGTCCTCGAACACAGCCTCAATGGCCGCCTGCTGGTCCGGGGTTTCCTCAAAGGGGAAACCGGCGGCAAAGGCGCGGTAGGCTTCCTTGGGGTCTTCAAAGGCAAAGCCCTTGCGGGCCTCCCGGCGCGCGTAGACATCCAGTAGTTCCGCCGCAGTATCGCGGATTTTCTCCAGAGCCTTTTGTTTGGCGTTGCTCCAGCGATCCGTGCCCAACTTGTGCAAAGGCGCGTGATCAGTATCCGAACCGGTATAGCGGGAAATCAGGTGCAGGCTGGAAACCGGTACATAAAGTTTCGAGCCGCCGGCGTATTCCAGCATCAGGAATTCGCTGGCTTCGCCTTCAACGGTAATGGTTTCCAGGCCCTGGTAGCGGCCAACGCCATGGTCTATATGAACCACCGGTGCGCCAATGCGCAGCTCGGACAGGTCCCGGTAGCCAGCATCGTCGGCCTCGGTCGGTTTCTCCCGGCGCCGACGCTGCAGCACCCGCTCACCGAAGAGAGCTGTTTCCGTGATCAGGGCGAGGTGATGGTCAGGCAATAGCAGCCCATATTCCATGGGTGCGACGGTAATGCCGAGGGTGGCGGAGGGGTCGCTGACAAAGACCTGCCAGTTTTCCAGAGTCGACAGCTTGAGGCCATGGTCGGCCAGGTTCTCAATCAATGCCTCGCGTCGGCCAGAGGACTCCGCACAGATCAGGACCCGGCCATGGAACTCGCTGATAAAGCGCTTGAGGCGCCCAGCCGGGTCTGCGGCACGGCCATCCATTGCAACATCAGGCATGACGTCGGTCTGGCAATTGCGGCCGCCGCTGGACTCAGTGGCTTCCGTGGTCATTGTTACCCGGGGAAACCCTTTGAGCAGGCCGAACAGCTCGTCCTTCTGGAGGAACAGTTCTGCTGGCGGCAGGATAGGGCGCATCCGGTCGTGGCGACGGTCCTCGTAGCGGGCGCGGGTGTCGGCGTCGAAGGCGCCGGCGGCCTCGTTGAGCCCGGACGCTGTGAATACCAGGGTTTCGCCGGGCAGGTAGTCAAACAGTGTTGCCGTTTGTTCGAAGAACAGGGGTAGATAGTACTCGATCCCCGGCGGTGTAATGCCGTGGGTGACATCCTGGTAGATCGGGGCGTCCTTGTCGGCGTGGGGGAACTGCTCGAACCACCGATTGCGGAACCCTGAGCGGGCTTCTTTATGCCAGGGAAACTCGTTGGCGGGCAGCAGCTCAATGCGTTCGATTCGGTCGATCGAGCGCTGGGTTTCCGGGTCAAAGGTTCGCAGTGTCTCAATTTCGTCATCGAACAGATCGATGCGGTAGGGGCGGGTGGCGCCCATGGGAAAAATGTCCAGGATAGCTCCGCGCACTGCGTATTCGCCGTGTTCATAGACATTATCGGCGTGCCGGTAGCCGGCTGATTCCAGCTGCATTCGCCAGTTGTCGATATCCAGTGACTGGCCAACCTCAAGAAGCAGAGTGTTGCCCTGCAGGTAACTGACCGGCGGCAGCCGGTGCATCAGGGTGCGGGCGGGCACCACCAGGACGCCGTGGTTTGTGGTTGGCAACCGGTGCAGAGCCCGGATTCGACGGGAGGTAATGTCCTGGTGTGGTGAAAACAGATCGTAGGGCAGGGTTTCCCAGTCGGGCAGCGACAGCAGCTCGAGTCCATCCGGTGTGATGGCCGGTTGGTCTTCATCGGTGGGCAGGCCCAGATAGAATCGCATGGACTGCTCGAGGCGGATGGACTCCTCGGTGCTGCGGGTTATTACCAGTGTCAGGCCCTGATGGGCCCTGGCGCTCTCGCAGATGGCCAGGGCATCGCTGCTGCCATGCAGTTGCCCCCAGATGCGGTGATCCGCAGCCTTGACAGGTGCGACCGGCGCAACCAGTGCGGTGTGTCTGTCGGAGTGGGCGGCGGCTTGCGTCATGGGCTGGTTCTTTCTCCTGGATGCATTGGGAGTCGGGAGTGGCGAGGCGCGTATTCTACCGGCCAGAAGTGTCGCTGTCATGACAGCGGATCAACAGTTACGAAAGGATTAACGGGGTGTATTTGCTGTCTGAGAAATAACGTTGGATAATACTGCCCCAATTTTCCAGGTTCCAACTGCAGAGGTTCAAGCGTGAGTCACGAACAGATCAACCAGCACCTGTCTAACTGGACGGAAAGAGAATCCACTGCGGAAGCCATGATTCCGCTGATCGGTCGCCTCTACCGTAAAAACAATGTGGTCACGTCCGTGTATGGCCGGTCCATTATCAACCAGTCGGTCATCGACATCATCCGCGCGCACCGCTTTGTGCGTCAGGTTGAAGACAGCGAACTGTCCGTTCACAACACCCTGCCTATTCTGCAGGCGATGGACAAGATGGATCTCGGGCGTGGCCATGTCGATATTGGCAAGCTTGCGGTGAAGTTCAAGGAAGAAGGTGGGTCTCTTGACGACTTCCTCAAACGTGAGATTGGCCCGATTGTCGGCCAGTACCAGACTCAGTCTCAGGAGGATGCCGAGAACGACACCAAGGATGTGGTGCTGTACGGTTTCGGACGGATCGGGCGGCTGCTGGCGCGGATCATGATCGAAAAGGCCGGTGGCGGCAACAACCTGCGCCTGCGCGCCATCGTGGTCCGTCAGGGTGGGGCGAGCAATGACCTCGAAAAGCGTGCCAGCCTGCTGCGCCGTGATTCGGTTCACGGTCCTTTCAACGGTACGATTACCGTGGACGAAGAGAACTCTGCGCTGATCGCCAATGGCAACTTTATCAAGGTGATCTACTCGCCGGGCCCTGACCAGGTGGATTACACCCAATACGGCATCAACAATGCGATCGTCATTGATAACACGGGCATCTGGCGCGACGAGGCCGGGCTTGGTCTGCACCTGAAATCCAAGGGCGTCAGCCGGGTTCTGCTGACAGCGCCGGGCAAGGGCGATATCAAGAATATTGTTCACGGCATTAACAACGACTGGATCACCCGCGAAGACAGGATCCTGTCAGCGGCGTCCTGTACCACCAACGCCATCACACCGGTGCTCAAGGCCATTTACGATGAGTACGGTGTCGAGGACGGTCACGTCGAGACGGTTCACTCCTACACCAACGACCAGAACCTGATCGATAACTACCACAAGGGTAGCCGTCGTGGTCGCAGTGCCCCGCTAAACATGGTTATTACCGAAACCGGGGCTGCGAAGGCTGTCGCCAAGGCGCTTCCGGAGTTGAAGGGCAAGCTTTCCGGTAACGCCATTCGCGTTCCCACTCCGAACGTGTCCATGGCAATCCTCAATCTCAACCTGGGAAAAGACGTAACGGTGGAGGGTGTTAACGAATACCTTCGCGATATGGCGCTGCACTCCGAGCTGCAGAAGCAGATTGACTTCGTCAACTCGCCGGAAGTGGTTTCCACCGATTTCGTCGGTTCCCGCCATGCCGGCATTGTGGATGCGCAGGCCACCATCGCCAATGGCAAGCGCCTGATCCTCTACGTTTGGTATGACAATGAAGCTGGTTACAGCGCCCAGGTGATTCGCGTGGTCAATCAGATGGCGGGTGTTACCTATCCGATCTTCCCGAAGCGGGTTAGAGGCTGACGAGCCCAAAAGTGCTCTGAAGCAATCAGGAAACCCCGGTCGTTTTCGCGACCGGGGTTTCTTTTTGGGCCTATGTAAACCACTCTCTGATTACGTTAAGGCACAAACTCCGTAGGGTTTCTGGTGGAAATAGTATTCCTTAATCTCTATAATTGGCGCGATTTTGGGTACGTCTGACACCCGCTTCCCATCGCTTTTCCTTAACCGGATGCCTGGCTGTGATTAACGCCGGTGGATCCGTTGCCCTGGCGCCATCATTCGGTTCAGGCCGGATTGGCACAACTGGGCGGCACGCGTCGGGCGTTACAAATCCATCGAATAGTTTCTGATGATTGGATGAGGCTAATGATCAAGATCAAAAAAGGCCTGGATCTTCCCATCAGCGGCGCTCCTGAACAGACCATTACAGACGGCAAACCCGTTCGCCATGTGGCGTTGATCGGTTTTGACTACGTAGGCATGAAGCCAACGATGGCTGTGAAAGAAGGTGACCGTGTAAAGCGCGGCACGCTGCTGTTTACGGACAAGAAGACCGAAGGCGTTCGTTATACTTCACCGGCAGCCGGTGTGGTCAAGGAAATCAACCGCGGCGAGCGCCGTGTGTTTCAGTCGGTTGTCGTTGAAATCGACGGCGACGAAGCTGAGACCTTTGCGCGTTACGATGCGTCTGACGTTGCTGGTCTGGAGCGTCAGCAAGTCGTCGATAACCTGGTCGAGTCCGGGTTGTGGACAACCTTCAAGACCCGTCCCTACAGTAAGGTGCCTGCCATTGATACGGCGCCGCATTCCATCTTTGTGTCCGTCATGGACACTAACCCGCTGGCAGCAGATCCCACAGTGATCATCCGTGAAAACGGTGCGGCCTTCGAGCAGGGGCTGAAGATTCTCTCCAAGCTGACCACCGGTAAGGTGTTTGTGACCGGCAAGCCGGGCTCTGATGTGCCGGTTCCGTCTGACGACAGCGTGGAAGTTCAGCAATTTGAGGGTGTTCATCCGGCGGGTAACGTAGGTACTCATATTCATTACCTCGATCCCATTGCCGGGGACAAAGTGGTATGGAGTATCGGCTACCAGGACGTCATTGATATCGCAAAACTGTTCGAGACCGGCGAGCTATCGGTGAACCGTATTGTTGCGGTCGGTGGCCCGAAGGCCCTCAAGCCGCGCCTGATTCGTACCCGTGTTGGCGCCAACCTTGATGAACTTCTTGACGGTGAAATCGCCACGGACTGCGAGGTTCGCAAAATTTCCGGCTCTGTGTTCGGTGGTCGTCGTGGTGACGGGCCTTGTAACTACCTCGGTCGTTTCGCCAACCAGATCTCGGTTCTGGAAGAGGGCAACAAACGAGAGTTTATGGGCTGGCTGTCACCGGGAGCCAACAAGTTCTCGGTTATGAACATCTATCTGTCCAAGCTGGTCGGCGGAAAGCGGTTCGATATGACGACCACAACCAACGGCAGTGAGCGGGCGATGGTGCCAGTAGGGATGTACGAAAAGGTCATGCCGCTGGACATTCTGCCTACCCAGTTGTTGCGGTCTTTGATCGTGGGCGACACTGAAATGGCACAAAAACTGGGTGCGTTGGAGCTGGATGAAGAAGATCTGGCGCTGTGTACCTTCGTGTGCCCGGGTAAATACGAGTACGGTCCGATTCTCCGTGAGAACCTGACCAGAATCGAGATCGAGGGCTAAAACGATGGCAATCCGACAGTTTCTCGATGGTATCGAGCATCATTTCGAAAAAGGTGGCAAGTACGAGCGCTGGTATGCGCTTTACGAAGCGGTGGATACGATTTTCTATTCGCCGGCGAGCGTAACGTCCACAACCTCTCATGTGCGTGATGGTATTGATCTTAAACGCATCATGATTACGGTATGGCTGTGTACCTTCCCCGCAATGTTCTTCGGTATGTGGAACATTGGCTTCCAGGCCAACAGCTTCCTGGCTGAGAATCCTGACGCGCTGATGGGTGACGGTGGTCTGCGTACTGCCTTTATCAGTGCCCTGGCCGGCAATAATGCCGCCAGCATCTGGGACAACTTTGTCTACGGCATGGCGTACTTCGTACCCATTTACTTCGTCACCTTCGTGGTGGGCGGTTTCTGGGAAGTGCTATTTGCCACGGTACGTCGTCACGAAGTGAACGAAGGCTTCTTCGTAACCTCCGTGCTGTTCGCACTGGTTTGCCCGCCGACCATTCCGCTTTGGCAGGTCGCCCTTGGTATCACCTTCGGTGTGGTCATTGGCAAGGAAGTGTTTGGCGGTACCGGCAAGAACTTCCTGAACCCGGCCCTCACCGGTCGTGCGTTCCTGTATTTTGCCTATCCGGCCCAGATTTCCGGTGACACGGTATGGACGGCCGTCGACGGTTTCAGTGGCGCGACCGCGCTGAGCTGGGCTGCCAGTGGTGGCCTGGAAGCGCTGGAAACCCAGATTGGCTGGATGTCGGCCTTTATGGGTTCGATTCAGGGCTCCATGGGTGAGACCTCAACGCTGGCGGTGTTGATCGGCGGCATTATCCTGCTGGTGATGAAAATCGCGTCCTATCGCATCGTCGGTGGCGTGTTGATCGGTATGATTGCCATGTCGCTGCTGCTGAACGTGATTGGCTCCGATACCAACCCAATGTTTGACGTGCCGGCACACTGGCATCTGGTGATGGGTGGCTTTGCCTTTGGCATGATGTTCATGGCGACCGATCCGGTGTCGGCGGCGATGACCAACACCGGGCGCTGGTGCTTCGGTATCCTGGTCGGCGTGATGACCGTACTGATTCGCGTGATCAACCCGGCGTTCCCGGAAGGCATCATGCTGGCAATTCTGTTTGCCAACCTCTTTGCACCGCTGATGGACCATTATGTGGTTCAGGCCAACATCAAACGGAGGCTTGCCCGTGGCTAAAGCTAAAGAAACTGTCTCCAGAACGCTGATGGTTGCGCTGGTGCTGAGCGTTGCGTTTTCTGTCGTGGTATCGACAGCGGCGGTAATGCTTCGACCGGCGCAGATCCAGAACCAGAACCTGGACATTCGCTCCAACATCCTGGCGGCTGCCGGAATGCTGAAAGAGGGCGCAACGGCTGAAGAAATTGAGGAGACCTTCTCTCGCTTCGACGTTCGGTTGGTTGACCTCGAGTCCGGAGATTACGTTGATCCCGAGGCGGTTGGTGTGAAGGATCCGATGAAGTACGACATGTACAAGGCAGCTTCTGATCCGTCCATGTCGGTCAATATTCCTGCATCGGAAGACAAGGCCGGCATCAAGCGCCGTCCGAACGTTGCCAAGATCTACACCCTGAGTGAAAACGGTGAACTGGTCCGGGTAGTCCTTCCAATTCATGGCTACGGTCTGTGGTCCACCCTTTACGGGTTCGTATCGCTTGAGGGCGATGCCAACACCATTGAGGGCCTGGGCTTCTATGACCACGCTGAAACTCCAGGGCTTGGTGGCGAAGTGGATAACCCCCGCTGGAAAAGCCAATGGGTCGGCAAGGAAGTGTACGGCGATGAGTTGGAAGAGCCGCAGATTCGCCTGGTCAAGGGTGGCGTGGGCGCCGGTGCATCCGACAAGGAGCACAAGGTGGATGCCCTATCCGGTGCGACCCTGACGAGCCGCGGTGTTGAGCAGCTGGTCAACTACTGGATGGGTGACCGGGGCTTCGCACCGTACCTGAAAAAACTTCGTGAAGGGGAGGTCTGATCATGGCAGACGCTTCAGCCAAACAGGTTCTCTTCGAGCCGATATTCAGTAATAACCCTATTGCCTTGCAGATTCTCGGTATCTGCTCGGCACTGGCGGTGACCACCAGCATGAACGTAACTCTGGTTATGTGCATGGCGGTTATCGCGGTAACGGCCTTCTCTAACCTGGCCGTGTCGCTGGTTCGCACGCAGATTCCCGGCAGTATCCGGATTATCGTGCAAATGACCATTATCGCCTCCCTGGTTATCGTTGTTGATCAGGTTCTCAAGGCGTATGCCTACGAAATCAGTAAGCAGCTGTCGGTATTCGTTGGTTTGATCATCACCAACTGTATCGTCATGGGCCGTGCTGAGGGTTTCGCCATGAAGAACGGCCCCTGGCTGAGCTTCCTGGATGGCGTTGGTAACGGCATGGGCTATTCCGTTCTGCTTATCTTCGTGGCGTTCTTCCGGGAGCTGCTGGGCGCGGGATCGCTGTTCGGCGTGTCTCTGATGCCGGTCGTCAACGAGGGTGGCTGGTACATTCCCAACGGTCTGTTGCTGCTGCCGCCGAGTGCGTTCTTTATTATCGGCCTTGCGATCTGGGGTCTGCGTACCTGGAAGCCTGAGCAGGTAGAAGAAGCGGACTTCAAAATGTCCCGCCACACCGTTAAGGAGGCCTTCTGATGGAGCATTATATCAGCCTGATCCTGAAGGCCATCTTTGTTGAAAACATGGCGTTGGCCTTCTTCCTGGGGATGTGTACCTTCCTGGCGATCTCCAAGAAGATTGAAGCGGCCGCTGGCCTCGGTATTGCCGTTGTCGTGGTACTGACGATCACGGTGCCGGTGAACAACCTGCTCTACAACACCATCCTCAGGGAAGGTGCGCTGGACTGGGCGGGTCTACCGAATGTTGACCTGAGCTTTTTGGGCCTTATTACGTACATTGGTGTCATTGCGGCACTTATCCAGATCATGGAGATGGTTCTGGACAAGTATATGCCGGCTTTGTATGCCGCTCTTGGGGTGTTTCTGCCGCTGATTACCGTGAACTGCGCCATCCTGGGTGCATCACTGTTCATGGTCGAGCGGGACTACACCTTCAGTGAAAGCGTGGTTTACGGATTTGGTGCCGGTGTCGGCTGGGCGTTGGCCATACTCGCATTGGCCGGTATCCGCGAAAAGCTCAAATACAGCGATGTTCCCGAAGGGCTGCGTGGCCTGGGTATCACCTTCATTACGGTTGGTTTGATGTCCCTCGGCTTTATGTCGTTCTCAGGTATTTCACTGTAATCAACCCGGTGATTCGGTTTAACGAAAAGGCGAGACCATGAATACAGAAATTATTCTCGGCGTGGTCATGTTCACCGTTATCGTGCTGGCCCTTGTCGCGGTCATTCTCGCGGCACGGTCCAGACTCGTAAGCACCGGTGATGTGACCATTGAAGTCAACGACGACCCAGAGCATACGCTGACAACGGAAGCCGGCGGCAAGTTGCTCGGAACCCTGGCCGGAAGTGGCATCTTCCTGTCCTCCGCCTGTGGCGGCGGCGGTACTTGTGCCCAGTGTAAGTGCAAGGTCCTGGAGGGTGGCGGTGCCATGTTGCCCACCGAAAAGACCCACTTCACCAATCGCGAGGAAAAGGAAGGCTGGCGCCTGTCCTGTCAGGTTCCGGTGAAGCAGGACATGAAAGTGGAAGTGCCAGAGGAGTTCTTTGGCGTCAAGAAGTGGGAATGTGAGGTTATCTCCAACCACAACGTGGCCACGTTCATCAAGGAACTGGTACTGAAGCTTCCCGAAGGCGAAGAAGTCGACTTCCGTGCCGGTGGTTACGTGCAGCTTGAGTGCCCTCCCTACGAAATCCCGTTCAAGGATTTCAAGATTGAGGAGGAGTTCCATGAAGATTGGGACAAGCACGATATCTGGCGTTACAAGGCCATCAACAAGGAGGAGACCATTCGCGCCTACTCCATGGCCAACTACCCGGAAGAGAAGGGTGTTCTCAAGTTCAACATCCGTATTGCCACGCCGCCTCCGGGCACGGATCATCCGCCGGGCATCATGTCATCCTACGTCTTCAACCTGAAGGCCGGTGACAAGGTGACGGTTATGGGGCCATTTGGTGAGTTCTTCGCCAAGAAGACCGAAGCTGAAATGGTGTTCATCGGCGGCGGTGCCGGTATGGCGCCCATGCGGTCCCATATCTTTGATCAGCTCAAGCGCCTGGAGTCCAAGCGTAAGATCAGTTTCTGGTACGGCGCACGAAGCGTCCGGGAGATGTTCTACGTCGAGGATTTCGACCAGCTGGCGGAAGAAAACGACAACTTCGAGTGGCATGTGGCTCTATCAGACCCGCAGCCAACCGATAACTGGGAAGGCGAGACCGGCTTCATCCATAACGTGCTCTATGAGAAATACCTGAAGGAGCACCCGGCTCCGGAGGACTGCGAGTACTATATGTGTGGGCCCCCAATCATGAACGCCTCGTGCATCAAGATGCTCAAGGATCTGGGTGTTGAGGACGAAAACATCATGCTGGATGACTTCGGGGGTTAATTAGCTCACATGACATTGAGCATGTTCCGACCCGTCAGGGTGGTTGCGGCCGGCGCCTTACTGGTGCTGGCCCTGGCCGCGCTGGCGGGTTGTTCGTTTGAGGAAGAGGAAAAGGTCTGGGAGATCGCCGGGCCGGTGTTTGGTACGCGTTATCATATCAACGTCGTATTGACGGACAATCCGGAGCGGCTGGAGAATCTGGCGCAAGGCATTGAAAAGGTTCTGGAAGGCGTGGACGCGTCGATGTCCACATGGCGTGAAGATTCCGAGCTTTCGCGCTTTAACCGTCTGGACGATCAGTCTGAGTGGGTGGAGATCTCAACGCCGCTCTACGAAGTGCTTGCAACAGCTGATCAGGTTTCCGAACTGACCGGTGGCGCTTTCGATGTCACCATTGGTCCGGTGGTCAATCTGTGGGGTTTTGGGCCGGATGCCCGTCCGGAGACGATCCCCAGTGACGATGAGCTCGCGGCCAGGATGGCAGCCACCGGTTACGGTAAACTGGACCTTCAGGCGGATCCTCCGGCACTGAGAGCGAGTCCCAATCAATACATCGATCTGTCAGCCATTGCCAAGGGCTACGGCGTGGACGCGGTGGCCCGTTACCTGAAAGATGAAGGTATCGCCGCGTATCTTGTCGAAATAGGTGGCGAAGTTCAGGCTCATGGGCATAAGCCGGATGGTGAAGCATGGCGCCTGGCCATTGAGCAGCCGGTGTCGGAAATGCGTGAAATCAACCGTGTGGTTGCCCTTGACCGACATGCAATGGCAACCTCGGGTGACTATCGTAACTACTACGAATCGGATGGCCGCCGGTTTTCGCATACAATAGACCCGAAAGACGGTCGACCGATCAGCCATACATTGGCATCGGTAACGGTCATTTCGGATGACTGCATGACGGCAGATGCCCTCGCCACGGCCTTTAATGTGATGGGGCATGATCGGGCGAAGGCGCTTGCCACGCGTGAGAACATAGCCGCGTATTTTATTGTGCGGGGTGACAACGGGTTTGAAACGGATTACACGCCTGCGTTTTCCTCGTTCCTGACACATTGACGGAGAGACCTTATGGGTACTTTTCTGCTGGTCCTGATGATTGTCGTGCTGCTGGTTGCAGCGATGTCCGTCGGGGTAATTTTCGGCCGCAAGCCGATCAGTGGCACTTGCGGTGGCATTGGTGCCATGGGTATCAGCAAGTCCTGTGATATCTGTGGTGGCAACACCCAGAAGTGTGAAGAAGAAAACGAACGTCTTGCCAACGACGGCAAGTCCGCGGAGGCACTGACGTATGACGCCTCCCGCTCAGACGACCGCTGATCCGGCGTCCACCAACCTATAAAAATTCCGGGAGCTTCTGAAAAGCGCCTGCGCCCTGCCAGTGCGTGCCTGCAGGGTCTTTTCAGAGGCTCCCTCACGACGTAGATAAGGAGTCACTGCAGAATGGCAGAACATCATTACGACGTCGTCGTTATCGGCGCGGGCCCTTCGGGAGAAGGTGCAGCGATGAATGCGACGAAACACGGCAAGCGTGTCGCAATCATCGAAGATAAACCCACGGTTGGCGGTAACTGCACCCACTGGGGCACTATTCCTTCCAAAGCGTTGCGTCACTCGGTCAAGCAGATCATCACCTTTAATACCAACCAGATGTTCCGTGATATCGGCGAGCCGCGCTGGTTTTCTTTTCCCCGTGTTTTACAGAATGCACAGAAGGTGATCGGCAAGCAGGTCAAGTTGAGAACCCAGTTCTATGCACGGAACCGCGTGGATCTGATTAACGGCCGTGCCAGTTTTATCGATAGCAACCGGCTCGAGATACGGGGTAATAAATCCCATGAAGTCCTGCATTTCAAGCAGGCTATCATTGCAACCGGCTCTCGCCCGTACCTTCCGCCGGATGTAGACTTCCGTCACCATCGCATCTACAACTCAGATACCATTCTGAACCTGTCCCACACGCCCCGCACGCTGATTATTTATGGAGCGGGTGTCATTGGTTCCGAATACGCCTCGATTTTCGCTGGCCTGGGTGTGAAGGTGGACCTGATCAACCCTGGAAGCCGCTTGCTCACGTTCCTGGACGATGAGATTTCAGATGCCCTGAGTTATCACCTGCGCAATAACGGTGTGCTGGTTCGACACAACGAGGAGTATGAATCGGTCGATGGTGATGATCACGGGGTCGTGCTGTCGCTGAAGTCCGGCAAGAAAATCCGTGCGGATGCGTTTCTCTGGTGCAATGGCCGTAGCGGCAACACCGAAAAGCTGGGCCTGGACAACATCGGTCTGACGCCCAACGGCCGTGGGCAGTTGGCGGTTGACGACCATTATCGGACTGAAGTGGAGAATGTCTACGCGGCCGGTGATGTGATTGGCTGGCCAAGCCTCGCCAGCGCCGCCTACGATCAGGGGCGCTCTGCATCCTCCGACATCGTGAAGGACGACTATTTCCGGCTGGTATCGGATGTGCCGACGGGTATCTATACCCTGCCGGAGATCAGCTCGGTGGGTAAAACCGAGCGGGAACTTACCGAAGCCAAGGTTCCCTATGAAGTGGGGCAGGCTTTCTTCAAGGACCTGGCGCGGGCCCAGATCACCGGGGACCCGGTGGGCATGCTCAAGATCCTGTTTCACCGCGAATCCCGTCAACTGCTGGGGATTCACTGTTTTGGCGACCAGGCCGCAGAAATCGTTCACATCGGCCAAGCCATCATGAATCAGGAAGGCGAGGCCAACTCCCTGAACTATTTCATCAATACGACCTTTAACTACCCGACCATGGCTGAGGCTTATCGGGTAGCGGCGCTCAACGGCCTCAATCGGATTTTCTAGCTGCTGATTGCGGGCCGAGTGCTGTCCGTGCTTTCCGCGCTCTCCGCGCTCTCCTGGGGCGTTGGAAGGTGGAGAGCTGCTTTCGCACGGTTGTCGAAGAACATCCGCGTGCTTGTCGGATAGTCGGTGATGATGCTATCGACGCCCTTGGCTTCAAGCTGAACCATGTCGTGAATGCGGTTTACCGTCCAGGTGGATACGTGCATGCCGCGCCTGTGGGCATCGTCAACGATGGCTCTGGTGCAGATACGCCAGCCGATACAGAGAAAATCGCAGTGCAAACGGGCTGCGGTATTGACCGGTCTCGGAAACTTCCGGTCCGTTACCAGCCCGATCCGCACCTTACGGTCCCGGCGGCGGGCTTCCTGCAGGAACCAGCTGTCGGAGGAGGTAATGACCACCCGGTTGTAAAGATCGCGACGTTGAATGATTTCTGTCAGGCGATTGCACAGAATGTTCAGTCGGTGACGGTTGTCTTTCTTTACCTCCAGTTGCAGGTGCTCGAAATCCGGGAATTCGTTGAGCAACGCCTCCAGAGTGGGAATGCCTGCTTTCCGCGGCCAGGCTGTGGTGTTGCGCCGGGCGTCCATGTCTGCCAGTTCGGATGCCGTGTAGTTGGCAACGTTGCCTTCCTGTCCGGTTGTGCGATCAACGGTCAGGTCGTGAATGACCATTGGCATACCGTCTTTTGACAGCACCAGGTCAAGCTCAAAGTGCCGAACCCCGTGGCGGTAGGCGTGGGTAAAACCGGCCAGGGTATTTTCGGGGGCTTCCCCCTTAGCGCCCCTGTGTCCATACACGATCATTCTGGAGAGGATTCCTTCAGACGGTTATAGATTTGCTGGCGTTGCTTCCAGGTGTCGTGGCACAGCTGAATGTCTTCCAGATACGCCGGTAGTTCCCGCATCAGCAGGGCCTGAGGGCCATCCACCAAGGCTTTCTCCGGCTTCGGGTGGAAATCCACCAGTACCATGTTGGCGCCCGCTATCACGCCCTGTGCGGTTGCGTGCATGACATCCAGGACGCCGTCGGGTGCCCGTTCGCGGCTGCCGACCGAGTGGGATGGGTCAACGCATACCGGCATGCGGGTAAGGCGCTTTACCGCCGGGACATGGGCGAAGTCCACCATGTTGCGGTGGGGTTGCCCAGCTTCGGTCTTCATACCACGCAGGCAGAAAATCACATTGGCGTTACCCTCGCTGGCCAGATATTCGGCCGCGTTCAGAGATTCATTCAGGGTGATGCCGAAGCCGCGTTTAAGCAGCACCGGGTAAGTGCTCTGGCGGCCAATGGCTTTGAGCAACTCAAAGTTTTGCGTGTTGCGCGTGCCTACCTGCAGCATGACACCGGTAGGGCGCCCCAGTTGCTCCAGGCAATGGTCGATCTCTTCAATGTGGCTCTCGTGGGTGATCTCCATGGCAATCACCTTGATGCCATGTTTGCCGGCTTTCTCAAACACCCAGGGCAGGCAACCCTTGCCGTGGCCCTGAAAGGAATACGGGTTGGTCCGGGGCTTGTAGGCGCCCATGCGGGTGCAAACCTGGCCATTGTCCTCAAGGGCCTGCATCATCTGCTCCACGTGCTCTGGCACGTCGACGGCGCACAGGCCGGCGAAAATGTTCAGGTTGGACTGGTCGAAGGTCACGCCGTTATAGGTAAAGCCACTCTGGCGCTTGTCGTCCTTGTGCCGCCCCAGAATCCGGTAGTCGTCGGAGATGCGTATCGCGCGCTCCACGGCAGGCAGGGCCTCGATCTCGTCCTTGTCCAGGGATTTGGTGTCACCCAGCAGGTACACCTCTGTCAGGCGCTGCTTGGCACCCTGGACTTCATGCACCCTGACCGATACCCCTGGCAGGTTCTCCAGGAAATGCATGGTCTGGCGATAGGCTTCGCTGTCCAGCGCGGTATCCGGGTGAAGAATGGCTAACATACTTGCTCCTTGAGATTCAGTCAGTGCCTTCAGCGCGGTGGCGGGCCTGCATGAATTCCCTGTGGTTAAGATGCAGCAGATCCGCCATGCGGCGAATAAGGTGTTCTTCGTACTTGTCGATGCGCCCGTCGGCGAAGGCCACCCGCCAAATACTCTCGAGTAGTCTCTGTTTCTCCGACTGGTCCAGCTGTTCATTGATCATGCCGGTAAATTCGTAAAGAGAAGTGGCGTCATCCGCGTGGCTGAGCGCATCCTGAAGGATGTCTTCCGCCTCCTCACGGGTTACCTGGTGCGCCTCAACCGCAAAGTTGACAATAGTCCGCAGCTCTTCGTCATCCTGATCGTTATCGACCCTGGATAACTGCACCATCAGCGCCGTGGCGGCCACCGCAAGCTGGTGGCTGTCAGGTTGTGTCGGTTCATCTTCGGGCGAGCCAAACAGGCTCTTCAGGCGCTCAATCATGGTGTCAGGAATCTCCTCCCGGTGGTGGCTGGCGTCAGGCGGCCTGGGACAGCCGGCGGACGCGGTTTTCAAGCTCTATCTGGTCGTTGGTAAAACGACGTATACCATCGGCCAGTTTTTCCGTGGCCATGGCATCTTCATTGGACTCCCAGCGGAACAGGCGCTCATCAATGTCGCCTGGCCTGTCTGAGCTCTTTGCGCCCTCTGCGGACAACTGGCGTGTCAGCGCGCCGGAGTCGTTCTCCAGCTCCTGAAGCAGGGCCGGACTGATGGTCAGGCGGTCACAACCAGCCAGCATTTCGATTTCGCCGGTGTTGCGGAAACTGGCCCCCATCACCACCGTCTTGTAGCCATTGGCCTTGTAGTAGTTGTAGATGCGGGTTACCGACTGGACCCCGGGGTCTTCTGCCGCCGGGAAGGCATCACGCCCCGTGGCAGCCAGGTGCCAGTCCAGGATGCGGCCCACGAACGGCGAGATCAGGAAGGCGCCGGCATCGGCACAGGCAGCGGCCTGGATATAAGAGAACAGCAGGGTAAGGTTGCAGTGTATACCCTCTTTCTCCAGCTGTTCAGCAGCGCGAATACCTTCCCAGGTGGACGCGATCTTGATCAGTACCCGGCTGGTATCCATGCCGAGGTGGTCATACAGCTCGACCAGGCGACGTGCGCGGGTGAGGGTGGCATCGGTATCGAAGGACAGCCGGGCATCCACTTCGGTTGAAACCACGCCTGGTATGCGCCCGAGAATCTGCTTGCCTGCCAGTACGGCCAACATGTCAGTCGCGTAGGTCAGCTGCTCCGCATCGGAACCGCCGTGTTTGCGGGCGGCTGCCACGGCTTCGTCCAGCATCGGGCGGTAGGCCTCGGAGGCCGCGGCCTTGAGAAGAAGCGACGGATTGGTGGTGGCGTCTTCCGGCTGCCACTGGGCAATGGCCTCCAGGTCCCCGGTGTCTGCAACCACCGTGGTCATGGCTTTCAGTTGTTCGAGCTTGCTGGTCATTCGTCCTGTCATCCTGATCGATTCGTTATTGATCGCCCGTTTGGCGGGCGCTTTGGGTCATACGCCTACAATAACGGGCCGCTCTGACAGGAACAAGGCAGTATTAAGGTAACAAGGTGCTCAGGCTGGCACTACCGTGGCCTCGGCAGGCTCGGGAACTTTCGCCATGGCCCGTTCGATGACTTCAATGCCGGCCCCGGGCTTGTGGGCGTTCTCACTGATGTAGCGCCGGAACTGGCGGCCCCCGGGCTGCCCGTGGAACAGGCCCATCAGGTGACGAGAGATGTGGCTGAGGTAAACGCCACGGTCCAGCTCACTCTGAATGAATGGTAATACAGCTCGTAATGCTTCGTGCCGTGAAGAAATCGGCATGGGCTGCCCGAAAAACTCGGTATCCACGCCAGCCAGCAGCCAGGGGTTATGGTAGGCCTCGCGCCCGAGCATGACGCCGTCGGTGTGTTCGAGGTGTTCCCGGCATTCGGCAAAGGTCTTGATGCCACCGTTAATGATGATCTCAAGATGCGGGTAGCGGGCCTTAAGGCGATAGACCCAGTCGTATTTCAGCGGTGGTATGTCCCGGTTCTCTTTGGGGCTCAGACCTTCGAGAACGGCAATCCGGGCATGCACGATAAAGGTACGACAACCGGCCTGGGAAACCTTCTCGATAAACTCACAAAGGTCATCCCAGGATTCATGGCCATCAATCCCGATACGGTGTTTGACGGTTACCGGCAGGCTGGTGGCGGCGATCATTGCCTGCACGCCCTCAGCCACTTTATCGGGGTGTGCCATCAGGCAGGCACCGATCATGTTGTTCTGTACCCGGTCGCTGGGGCAGCCCACGTTCAGGTTTACTTCATCAAACCCGTACTGTTCAGCCAGTTTGGCGCAATGGGCCAGTTCCTGCGGATTGCTGCCGCCCAGCTGCAGCGCCAGCGGGTATTCCGTCGGGTCGTGCCGCAGAAATCGAGCGGTATCACCGTGGATCAGTGCGCCGGTGGTGACCATTTCGGTGTAGAGCAGGGTGTGCCGGCTGAGGTGGCGCGCCAGATAGCGATAGTGGCTGGTGGTCCAGTCCATCATCGGGGCCACGCAGAAGCGGCGGGAGGGCTTCAGAGTGGAAGTTTCCTGGGGCGCGTTCATGTTCATTGACTGCTCAGTTATACCGTTCACAAGTGATTCGAGGGGGCACAGTTTATCAGGAAAACGCACCTTTTGGCGTGAGGGGGTGTGCGAAAGGTAGTGTAAACACGGATGTCGCGACTGGATTCACGAGTCGTTGACGTGGCGATCAATGCGCGACAAAATACTGTATAAATAATCAGTATTGGGTCGAAGGCATGCTCGATTCGGCCTTTCAAAATTTCAACCAGGCAGGTGGATCCGTCATGACTGGACAAGGCCCGGTATCTTTTGTTGACGTTAGGCGCCGGTTCGAATTCCGGAGCATTGAAGTGGGTCGTTGGGTTACACCGCCTGAACGGGACCGGGCGGCAGGCAGGTTCTATGAGGCTTTGTGCGATCTTATGAGTATCCTCCAGGGCCCGGAACATCTGATCTCGTTGCGTGGATCACTGGGGTTGCAGTACGGGATCGGCGGCCGGCCGGGCGTTGCCGCGCACTACATCCCTGCAACCCGACAATTGGCGCTTGCGAAGAATGCGGGGGCAGGAAGCCTGGCCCACGAATGGTTTCACGCTTTCGATCATTACATGGGGCATAAGGCGTTCCGCCGCCTGGGGAGTGGCGGATTCGCGTCCAGTGGTTGGCTGGATAGCGCTGACCAGAAGGAGCATCCTCTCAACAAACGATTGGGCGCCTGTTTTCAGGCCATCTTGCTGAATGAGGATGGCACCAGCCCCAGTTCGTTGTTTCAGTGTTCGAAGCGGGCGGATACGCAGATGAAGGTGCTTTATTACGCGAGGCCTGAAGAACTCTGTGCCCGGGCATTTGAAGCGTTTGTTGAAGACAGTCAGCCGCAGAGCAATTTTCTGGTCAGGGGGACCGTCTACTCTGACGAGGCCAGGGCAGGTCTTTATCCGGAAGGAAAGCAGCGCCAGCGAATCAACGACGCGTTTGAAGGCTACTTTATGGCACTGGGTGGAGCACTTTATCGTGAGCATGCTGAAGATGGCCCTGTTGGCCAATCTTTGTCGTCAACTTCCTGAGATCATCCACATTCGATCGATAACAAAGACAGGGTTGCCTCATGAACAACTGCATTTTTATCACTGGCGCTGCCGCCGGTATTGGCCAGGAGACCGCCCGTCTTTTCGCCTCCAAGGGATGGTTTGTCGGTGCTGCTGACCGGGATGAGGCGGCCCTGGCATCGCTTGAGAGTGAACTTGGGGATGAGCGGTGCAGTACCCACATTATGGACGTGGTGGACGAGACATCGGTCAGGCAGGGCCTGGCAGACTTTGCCAGTCGTACGGGTGGCCGGTTGAGGTTGCTTCACAATAATGCCGGCATTCTGAAAGTCGGCCCGTTCGAGAAGATCAATTTGGCCGCGCATCGGGCCGTGGTAGAGGTCAATGTGATTGGGCTGATGACGGTTCTGCACGGCGCCTTCCCGTATCTGAAGGCAACGCCGGGTGCCCAGGTGGTGAACATGAGCTCGGCATCTGCCGCCTATGGGATTCCGGACTTCGCGTCTTACTCCGCCAGCAAGCACGCCGTACGTGCGATGACCGAGGCTCTGGATATTGAATGGGAGCCACACGATATCCGCGTGTGTGATCTGATGCCTCCGTTCGTGAATACCGGCATGGTGCAGCAGAACGAGCAGGGATCCCGTTTATTTGAGCGCCTGGGTGTTAACCTGACTCCGGGCGTCGTTGCAGCACAGGTGTGGGCTCAGGTCGAGCAGCCACGTCTGCACCGACCAGTTTCCATGCAGTTCCGGGCATTGTGGCCCATCGCCAAATCCGCGCCCACGTCCGTGACCCGGCGTGTGTTGAGAAAACTCTGGCGTCAGTAGTTGCCATCCGGGCAGGGCGACAGACGGCTATCTTTGATACTCTTTCAGACCTCGTCCATGAGGTATTCGGGAGAACTGTGTAATGCCGGTCATGATTCAGGCGCTGTTGCCGGTGTTTGTGTTGATCCTGTTGGGTCATCTGTTCCGGCGCTGGCATTTTCCAGGGGGCGACTTTTGGCCCCAGGCGGAGCGCTTCACCTACTACGTCCTTTTCCCGGCGATGTTGATCTTCAAGCTGGGCCAGGCTCAGGTGCCAGCGTCAGCCTACGGCGATATCCTCGTTCTGATCGTTTCCATGCTCGCGGCGATGACGCTGTTGCTCATCGCGCTGCAATGGATCTGGCGTTGGCCGGGGCCGGTATTCTCCTCGGTATTTCAGGGCGGTATCCGTTTCAATTCCTACGTGGCCCTGGCAACGGCCGGCATGTTGCTTGGGGATGACGGCCTGTCGCTGATTGCCATTGCCGTGGCAGTGAAAGTGCCGTTGCTGAACCTGCTTTGCATCCTGATGTTCTCCGTGGTGGCGGGGCAGGGTGCGGTGAAGCTGAAGCCCGTATTCAAGGCTGTCGTCTCCAACCCTCTGATCATTGGTTCGGTGGTTGGGATGTTCTGGAGCTATTTTCAGATTGGCTTCCATCCACTGGTGGCCGGTATTCTCGAGCCATTAAGTGACCTTGCGTTGCCGCTGGGCCTGATGACGGTGGGTGCTGGCCTGCAGCTAAAGGCGCTACGCGGCGCCTCCATGCCATTCCTGGTGTCCTCGATGGCAAAGCTGGTAGGTTTCCCGCTGCTTACGGCAGGGTTGGCACTGCTGCTGGGCCTGGAAGGGATGATGGTTCAGGTGGCCATACTGCTGGCAGCGCTGCCAACAGCCACTTCTTCATACATCCTGGCGCGCCAGCTTGGTGGTGACGCGCCCTTGATGGCGGGCATCATCAGTGGCCAGACCTTGCTGGCCATGGTGACTATTCCCCTTCTACTTGGCATCCTCTGGTAAGCACTTGAGCACAGCGTCTGCAAGGCTCTGTTGAAAGGCGATGTAGCCGTCCTGATCGGTTTCAATATCGGTGGCGAGCGGGTCCCAGGTACTGAATGTTATGTCCAGACCTTCGGTGATTGAGCGCCACCATTGACGGTTGAACTGAGGCTCGGTCAGCAGGCAGGGTTGATTGGCGTTGCGCAGTTTTTCCTGGACTTCTGCGATGTGGCCGGCACCTGGAGACAGTTCCGGGTTCAGCGTCAGAATGCCTTCCAGGTTCATGTTGTAGTGTCCCACGAAGCGGGTGAATGCGTCGTGGTATGTGAAGAGGTCGATGTCGCGAGCGGGATCCAGGCGTTGATTGATCGCTGTCTCGGTCTCGGCCATAGCCTGCTCGAAACGCGCCAGATTGGCGTCAAGCACGTGGGTGTCTGCACTTTTCAGGGTTGCGAGTACCCGGTGAATATCCCGCGCCATCTCAACCGCCAGGGCCGGATCCAGCCAAATGTGCGGATCCTCTCCGGAGCCGTGATCGTGGCGATGGTCGTCATGACCGCCAGATTCTTCATGGTCGTCATGGTCACCGTGACCGCTGTCTGACTGCACTTCCGGCACGTTTTCGCCGTGCATGAGTGAGTAAGTGCGGTCCCGGAACTCGCTTCCGCCGAGCAGTCGGGTCAGGAAGGTTTCCATCTCAGGGCCCACCCAGAAAATGGCGTCAGCAGCTTCCAGTGCCCTGCGTTGTGAGGGTTTCATTGAGTAGTTGTGCGGGCTGGCGCCAGGCTGAACCAGTGTGGTGATTTCCACATCGTCAGCGGCTATGGCTCTCACCAGCAGTTCGATGGGCTTGAGGGAGGTGACAACCTGGGTGCTTGCCAGGGTGCTGGCGGATGCCAGGAGTGTGGCGGCACCCAATGCGATGAGGCCTGTAAAGCGGCTAGTGATCATGTGACTGAGACTCTGGAGAATTAATGGTACGTTATAATATAACAATATGAGCGGCGAATGAAGAGGGCGATCGCCTGACCATGCGAAATCCGGCTGTGGCCGGTATAATGCGTGGCTTTTAATGCATAGCCTTTTTCAGGCTGACACCATCAGGATGTTTTCATGACCGTACGTACCCGAATCGCACCGTCTCCCACCGGTGATCCCCACGTTGGCACCGCCTTCGTGGCGTTGTTTAACCTGTGCTTCGCCCGTCAGCACGGTGGCCAGTTCATCCTGCGGATTGAAGACACGGATCAGGTTCGCAGTACGCAGGAGTCTGAACAGGACATCCTGAACGCCTTGCGCTGGCTTGGGCTGGAGTGGGACGAAGGCCCTGACGTCGGTGGCCCCCATGGTCCCTACAGGCAATCAGAGCGGAAGGATTCGTATCGTCAATACGCGTTGGACCTTGTCACCCAGGGGCATGCGTTTTATTGCTTCCGCACACCGGAAGAGCTGGATGCCATTCGCGAAGAGCGTAAGGCTCAGGGCCTGAATCCAGGAATCAAGGGCGATCTGGAGCTAACGGAGGAAGAGGTCAAGCGTCGCCTGGATGCTGGTGACCCCTATGTTATCCGGATGAAAGTACCGGAAGACGGCGTTTGTGAAATCGACGATATGTTACGCGGCACCATCGAAATCGACTGGTCCCAGGTAGACAGTCAGATCCTGCTGAAATCCGACGGCATGCCCACCTACCACCTGGCCAATGTGGTTGACGATCACCTGATGGGAATCACCCACGTGTTGCGTGGAGAAGAGTGGATCAACTCTGCGCCCAAGCACAAATTGCTGTACGAATACTTTGGCTGGGACATGCCGGTACTGTGCCACCTGCCGCTGCTGCGCAATCCGGACAAGAGCAAGCTGTCCAAGCGCAAGAACCCTACCAGCATTAACTTCTACGAGCGCATGGGGTTCCTGCCGGAAGCGGTTACCAACTATCTGGGTCGTATGGGCTGGTCCATGCCGGATGAGCGCGAGAAATTCACCCTGGATGAAATGATCGAAAACTTCGACATCCAGCGTGTTTCCCTGGGCGGCCCGGTTTTTGACGTGGAAAAGCTGCGCTGGCTCAACGGCCAGTGGATCCGTGACGAACTCAGCGACGACCAGTTCGTTGAGCGCATGCGCCACTGGTGGTTCAACGAGCAGGCGCTGCGGGATCTGGTGCCTCATATCAAGGGCCGGGCGGAAGTGTTCAGCGACGTGGCCCCAATGGCCTCGTTCATGTTCTCCGGCATGCTCAACCTCAAGCCGGAAGACTTCGATCACAACAAACTGGATGAAGGCCAGGTCAAACGGGTGCTCCAGTTTACCCTTTGGAAACTTGAAGCCCAGCGCCATTGGAGCAAAGAGACTATCTTTGCCGACGTAAAAGCTCTGGCCAGGGCCACGGAGCTGAAGATGGGCGATTTCATGTTCGCCATCTTCGTCGCTGTTGCCGGCACCCCTAACTCCTGGTCCGTTATGGACTCCATGGCTATCCTTGGTCCGGACATGACCCGGTCACGCCTGCGCCACGCCCTTGAGGTAATGGGTGGATTCTCCAAGAAGGAAACCAAGCGGGTGGAAAAAGAATACGCGGCATTGCTGGCAGAATAACCAATCTGTTGAATTAGTAAGCGACCAGAACAGGGATGTTCACGAAACTGAAAAAACGTTGGAAAAAAGGTTGACGCCCCAAGGGTCGATCCTTAATATACGCAGCCGTTGAGGGGCCATAGCTCAGCTGGGAGAGCGCAACACTGGCAGTGTTGAGGTCAGCGGTTCGATCCCGCTTGGCTCCACCAATTTCTAGTCCCCTTCGTCTAGTGGCCTAGGACTCCGCCCTTTCACGGCGGCAACAGGGGTTCGAACCCCCTAGGGGACGCCAATACGGCTCAACCGGTTTAGTCCACCGGTAAGCCATCAAAAAAACCGCCTTCGGGCGGTTTTTTTGTGTCTGAAGGAAATGTCAGCGGGACGCGATAGCCCCTTTGCCGACGCCTTCATAGGCCTTGACCCGAATGGCGTCCTCCGGAAACTCGGATTTCAACTGTCCAGCAATGTGCGCCGCAATAAGCTCCACTGTGGTGTCCGAATCCAGCATATAAACCCGGCTCTCCGGCAACGTCAGCGCAAATTCCCCCTGATTCGCCTCGTATTCAAAGGTGACGTACGCCGTGCCATCCTCGGCCACCCAGCGCCGGGTTACGTCCTCCTCGGAGCCCACATAGATATCCTGCCACCGCTTGGCCCATTGGTTCTCAAGATCCCGGTCTCTGTGCTCATTGCGGTCGATCCGAATAGGCGAGCGATGCCCATGGGCGATTCGCTGGCAATTACCCATGTGTTTCTTCAGGCCGTGAACATAGTGGTAGTAGGCCCCTTCAATCACATCTTCACGCAACGCAATGTCCACATCCGTCACGTTTGCCGGCAAGACTGCCCGTAACTCCTGCTCCAACAGCCGGGCAACGGCAGAGGGCACGACACGGTCAGACGACAGCCACACAACCGCTTCGTCCGGGGACCGATGAAGAATCCGGGTGCCGTCGGTCAGATGCCAGGTGAAGCTGTCTGGCTCATCCTCATTCCACTCAAGCCCTGTGTAGGCTCTTGGGATCACCAGCCGGTGGTCCACGCGCTCGTCGATGACCCGTTTGATGGTGCGTTTGACGTTGCTGAAATCAAACACCATACCTTGATCATCCAGCTCACCACCGAGTACCACATCCACAATCCAGCTTTCCCCCACCAGTCCCCTGGAAGCGTCCAGGTAGGCGAAGTCGATAACCGTCAGATTGTCTACGAAAAGGTGATTCATCGGAGGTGTCCGGCAAGATGAGGTTGATTGATGGGCGGATTCTAGCAAAAATCCGTCAATGCTAGCAGTCTTGCGTATCGCGCTCGGCAAAAACGAGGGGCAGTTCAGAGTGGGTGAGATCCATACAGGCAACGACAAAGCGTTTCCCGCGTTGGTACTGGCTGCGGGTGCCTCAAGACGAATGGGTTGCGCAAAGGCCCTGTTACCGGTGGGTTCAGGCACGCTGTTGGACCATGCTATCGGTCAGGCCAGACAGCTTGGAGGGCATGTCACAGTGGTTGCCGGTGCCTGGTACCCTCTGGTTCGCTATCGTTGCCGGAGCCATCCGTCGGCCTGGGTGGTTGCACGGGAATGGTCGGAAGGCATGTCCGCTTCGTTGAAAACCGGTGTGGCAAACCTCGGGCCCGGAGTGAAAGGTGTGTTTGTGGTACTGCTGGATCAGCCGTTAATCCCACCCGAAGCGATGCTCGCACTCGCCGAGATGGCACGAATGAATCCGTCGCAGCCCGCTGCCGCCGACCTGCAGGGAAAACCGGGGGCGCCGGCTTACATTCCCCGACGTCTGTGGCCCGAGATCATGGCTCTCGAAGGGGATAGGGGGGCTGCAGCCGTGCTAGCAAGACATGGCGCTACCCGGTTGGTAATGGCCGGCGCCGAGTCGGACGTGGATGCGCCCGAGGACTGGCGCCGTATCAACGGCGAGTTAGCCGAACAGCCCCGATAACCAGGCAATGCCCACCGCAAAAATACCAAGGCTGGCGGCCAGGCCGACGGTGTAGATGCGGGAGGTGGCGGAGCGCTGTTGGGCCACGAACAGGTCAATGGTGCGTTGGGCGATATCTTCAGCGGTTTCCCGGGAGATCTCATGGGCCTGCTGGATCGCCTCGGATTGCAGGGTCTGCCAGAACTCGGTATCAATGGTTTGTACGCTGGTGATGTGATCCTTGAGTTCCGCCATGTGATCACTGGTGAAGCCGGTATTGCGAGAGAGGTCTTTGCGCAGGTCAGCCAGTTCCCGACCCAGGTTGAGGTTAACTTCCGCCGCCACGTCGTCACGCAGGTTGCGGGTGCGCTCTTCGATCATTTCGGTCACCGTGTTCAGGCGTTCCTCAACTGCGGTTTCCTGCTTTTTGCTGGATTCGTCCAGTACCCGCTTTAGATGGTCAAACTGCTCGTCGAACAGCGAGCTGAGCAACTCGTGCAGGCGGTTATTAATATGGGTTTTTACCGCTGAACGGGCGATCTGTTCGATCAGATCGCTGGTCAGTGGGACAACCTGGGGGCCGTTGTTGTCGCTTGCGTGTAGCCTATCGTCGGCTTTTGGTGACATTTCCAGGGAGGCATCGGAGGGAATGTCGAGGATGTCATCGTCCAATTCATTTGGCTCAGCATCCAGTTCCGGCGGTTCGGGCAGATTGCCTTCGGTCACATCACTGTCGAGCTGGTCGAGAACGAGGCTAAGTCCCTCGGTGTGTGGGGGCTTGGTCAGAATGTTGTAAACGCCGAAGTTGCGGGCTTCCTCCATGAACGACGACGATTTCTTGGAGGTACACATAATGATGGGGATGGCGGCAGTGTCGGGGTTGCCCTTGATGGCCTTGGTGGCCTCCACACCGTTCATGCCCGGCATAAGGTGATCCATGAAAATCACGTCTGGACGTTGATGGGACCTCAAAAAATCCAATGCCTCCTCTGCCGAGCCAGCCATGTTCACCTCCATGTCCCGGCCTTCCAGCAGTTTGCTCAGGGCAAATCGAGCCACTTTCGAGTCGTCTACCAGGAGTGCATTCTTGATCGCCATGTCACAACCTCAACCTTTACAGCGTGTGTGTTCATTATCGGGCCGGCGTTTACCAGCCTTCAAGTGTCGGGCACTGGGTGGCCCGGTAGCTTTTCTCCCGATAACAAACACCGGGTTCCTTGGTCCGGGCAGTAAATACCTCCCCGGCTGCCGTTGTCAGGCGTACCTGTCCGTAGGGTTCGCCGTACCGGAAGGTCGCTTCAATCGAGCTGCCATTGGGGTTCAGTAGCAGCCCCTTGCCGTGGAACGAGCCCTCAATATACTGACCTTCGTATTTTTTTCCATCGGCGAAGACTTCCTTGCCGTTCCCGTGGAACTCGCCGTTGGAGAATTCCCCTTCGTAGTGGCGCCCGTCGGGGTAGGTAAGAGTGCCTTCACCATGGAACTCGTCATCCTTGAAGCCGCCGACATAGAGCATGCCGTCCGAGGTGGTTAGCGAGCCATGCCCGTTGAGCCTGCCGCCTGACCATTGTCCGGTGAGAATGTCGCCATTGGCCATGGTGAGCGTGCCCTGGCCGTCAAACTGGTCGTTGCGGAACTGGCCGGTGTAGCGGGTGTCATCCGCGTCACGCCAGGTGCCTTCGCCATGACGCTGGCCTTTTTGCCAGTCGCCTTCATAGCGGCTGCCGTCCGGGAGCCAGGCGGTGCCCTTGCCGTCAAATTCGCCGTCCACGAAGTGTCCCTCATACCTGAGTCCGTCGGCGTCTTCGTAGGTGCCATCGCCGGTTTTGATACCGCCAACCCAGGTACCGTTCCGGTACTCCACCCTCGTATAGGCCTCCAGTTTGCCCACCAGGGTTTTTTCATTGCCGGCGGCGATAGCCACGGTCTGGTGCCAGGGCTTGTAACCTTCCTTGCGGATGGTGATGTCGTATTTGCCCGGCTCCAATTCCAGATCCAGCCGTGTGGCCCCGTGGTCCTTGCCATTGATGGTGACGTTGTCGCCGACGACGTTGGAGCGCAAGATCAGCAGCCCGGTTGTGGGAGGCTCTGGCGCATCGATTCGAGCCTCGGTTTCCGGCATGGCAGACACTGGCTCTGCCATCGCCAGCATCTTGGGGTCTTCCGGCAGGTCGGGAACGGAAAAAGGCTCTGCGTTTATGCGGTTGGCGTGGGAGGCGGTCTCGGAACCGTTGACTGGCGTCTCTCCGGATGCCGCCAGGGCACCGTTTTCCAAAGGCAATTCGAGGTCGTTTTCGGCTACGTCTTCCCTGGTATCCGGTTGGTAAAGTTCGTCCGAACGCTGCGCCTCCACCGGGGTGTCCGTAGACGCACGGGCAATGGTCTCTTCGGTGTCGGGGGCGGTGGCTATCGGTTTCATGCCCCCTGTCAGGTCATCGCGGACAGACGCAAAACCTGCCGTCACCAGAAGCATCAGGGCCAGTGCGTTGACAAACAGGAGGGGTCTGAAATCGACCATGGACAACCTCTCGATTCTGCATTCGTGTAACTGCCAGTGTTCCGCCCGTTTTATTGTCGTTGTTCAACGGGTGTCAGGGATGGCACCGCTTCATCTTACCCAGTCGGGGCAAAGTTATGTAACACAAAGTCACGGAAGTTCACGAGAATGCAGGACAAATCACACTTTGTCCGGAAGCTGGTCATGGTTGAGCTGTTCCCAGGAGCGCATGTAGACGTCTGCTTCATATTCGTAGGGGGATTTGAACGGCGTTAACACAAAATCGAACACTAGAAAAAAGAACCCGATCGATGCCCAGGCGATGACCAGTGTGCTCAGGGTGTTGGCCTGAATTTCCGGGTTGGCGTCGACGAACCCTTCGAGCAACGGGATCAGGTCGGAGGCCATGACCACCGGGTTGAAGCTGGAAAGCACAAAAGGTACCCAGAACGCGATGAAAACCGGAAAGAAACCAAAGGACCAGAGCACCCGGCGAAGCAGATACATACCGATGGCGCGCCAGTAACGCTGCCTTATTTCCGGAACGCGGCGTATGCGTTCCAGGTAGCGTCGGCGCTCGGCCCAATAGGCGGCCACTTCCGGAGCGTGGATGGCGCGGCGATTGCCGGCGGCCTGGTGGGTGGTTCTGGCCGACTTATGTGAAGCGTCCGATGTGTGGATGCCGTGGGGTTCGGTGGTCATGGCGTTGGGTACTGCCTTGTCGCTTCTGGTTAGTGCATGATAATAGAAAGTACGTGTTACCCTACAATCCCCATTTAGTTAAAGACAGGACAGTTTGAATGGCTGCAGTGATCGAAAACACCGTCCATCCGGCCTTTGAAAAGCTTCGCAGTCACCGGATCAGCACGCTGAACGTGACGGTCGAGGAATACCGTCACCGCAAAACCGGTGCCCGCCACTTGCACCTGGCGGCGGATAACGACGAAAACGTGTTCTTTGTGGCCCTGCGAACCTTCCCCATGGACTCCACCGGTGTCGCTCATATCCTGGAGCATACGGCGTTGTGTGGCAGCGAACGTTTTCCAGTGCGCGATCCGTTTTTCATGATGATTCGCCGGTCCCTGAACACCTTTATGAATGCCTTTACAAGCAGTGACTGGACGGCTTATCCCTTCGCCAGCATGAACCGCAAGGATTTCGACAACCTGTTGACGGTTTATCTGGACTCGGTGTTCTTTTCCTCCCTGGACCCGCTGGACTTTGCGCAGGAAGGGCATCGCCTCGAATTCGATACGCCAGACGATCCGTCCACCGACCTGGTCTACCGCGGTGTGGTCTACAACGAAATGAAAGGCGCCATGAGTGCGCCCACGTCACAGCTGTGGCAGAACCTGTCCAGCCACCTGTTCCCGACCACCACCTACCACTACAACAGTGGTGGTGAGCCAGACCACATTGTGGACCTGAGCTACGACGACCTGTTGCGCTTCTACCGTCATCACTACCATCCCAGCAATGCGATCTTTGCGACCTACGGGGACATTCCAGCTCACGAGCATCATGAACGCTTCGAGGAGCTGGCTCTGAAGCGGTTTGATCGTCTGGATGTGGAGCTGCCGGTACGTGATGAGAAGCGGATGTTCTCGCCGGTGCGCGTCGATCAAAGTTATGCCGTCAGTGAAGGCGAGGAAACCGGCCATAAAACCCATATCGTGATGGGCTGGTTGCTGGGGCACAGCTTTGACCTGCAGGAAAACCTGGAGGGGCAGCTGCTTGCCAGTGTTCTTCTGGAAAACAGTGCGTCGCCCCTGATGAGGGCGCTGGAAACCACCGATATTGGTCATTCGCCGTCTCCGATGTGCGGCCTGGAAGATTCCAACCGTGAAATGACCTTTGTCTGCGGCATTGAGGGCAGTGACCCGGAGAGGCAGGACGACCTTGAAGCGCTGATCGAACAGACGTTGGCGAAGGTAGTGGAAGAGGGCGTCAGTGAGGATCGCCTGGAAGCCATTTTGCACCAGTTGGAATTGCATCAGCGCGAGATTGCCGGCGACAGTTTCCCGTATGGCCTGCAACTGATCATGACCGCGATTTCGCCGATGGTCCATGGCGGCGATCCGGTTGAGCTCCTGGATTTGGAGCCGGTCCTGGCTGATATGCGGGAAAAAATCCGTGATCCTCAGTATGTGCCCGGCCTGATCCGCCGCAAACTGCTGGAAAATCCGCACCGCGTTACCCTCACGCTGCGCCCGGATGACAAGCTGGAGAGTCGTCGCCAGGCGGCAATTCGCGATGCCCTTGCCCGCCGCAAGGCCTCGTTGACTGACGAAGAGGTTCGCCAGATTATCGAGCGCGCCCAGGCCCTGGAAGAACGGCAGACACGGAAAGACGACGATTCCATCCTGCCGAAGGTTGACCTGACCGACGTTCCCCTGCAGTTGCCGGAACCCGAGGCGCGGTTCGCCGGCGACATGCCTGCGACCATTTATGCCCGTGGCACCAATGGCCTGGTGTACGAGCAGGTGATCCTGCCGGTACCGAACCTGACCGAGGAAGAACTGTTGTTGCTGCCGTACTACACCACCCTGATTCCGGAAGTGGGTTGCGGCGACCTGGATTACCTGCAGATGCAGGATCGTATTTCGGCGGAATCCGGTGGCATCAGTGCGTCCTTCTCCGCCAAGGGAAAAATCGACGATGTTCAGGATCTTGAGGGTTATATCGTCTTTAATGGCAAGGCGCTGTCCCGAAACCGCGAGGCGTTGACTCGCCTGCTGAACGACGTCTTTAATGGCGCCCGTTTTGATGAGAAGGAGCGGGTGCGGGAACTGATTGCCCAGATTCGTTCCCGCCGCGAACAGGCGGTTACAGGCAGTGGCCATGCGTTGGCCATGGGGGCGGCATCGCAGGGAATCAGTCCGGGTGCGTGGCTGTCGTTCCGTCTTGGGGGACTGGAAGCTATCCGTGGCGTCAAGGCGCTGGATAAGTCCCTCAGCGATCCGGCTGAGCTCGACAGATTCTGTGAGCGGCTTGCAGCACTGCACGAACGTATTCGGAACCAGTCCCGTCAATTCCTGCTGATCGGTGAGGAAGAGCAGCTGGACCCGATGCTGACGGAAATGAAGACCGTTTGGGGCGACTCCGGTGCGGGAGAGCAAGCAGCCTGGAAGCTTGAGCCCGTAAGTTATCAGGCGCGTCAGGCGTGGTTAACGTCAACCCAGGTGAACTTCTGCGCCAAAGCCTACAGCACGGTTGCGATCGACCACCCGGACGCAGCGGCACTGACCGTTTTGGGTGGTTTCCTGCGCAACGGCTACCTGCACCGTGCGATCCGTGAAAAGGGTGGCGCCTATGGCGGTGGAGCTGGCCAGGACAGCGTGAACGGCACGTTCCGTTTCTTTTCATACCGCGACCCCCGGTTGGGCGAGACGTTGGAGGATTTCGACAATGCCCTGGAGTGGCTGCAGACCGAGCAGCACGATCCTCAGGAGCTGGAAGAGTCCATTCTCGGCGTGATCGGGCAACTGGATCGCCCACGGTCACCAGCCGGTGCAGCCCGCCATGCCTTCCACAACCGCCTGTTCGGTCGCACCCCCGAGCAGCGTGCGCGTTTCCGGGAGCGGGTGTTGGCGGTGACCCTGGATGATATGAAACGAGTGGCCCGCGAGTGGCTGAAGCCGGACAGCGCCAGTGTGGCGGTTGTCACCAGCTTCGAAAATCGTGATACCGCTGAAAAACTGGGGCTGGAAATCCAGGAGCTATAACGCGCCTGAAAGCACCCAAAATGGAAGGCCGACGCTCTTTATGGGAGAGGGCGCCGGCCTTTTTGTTATCTGCGCTATCGGTTTCGTTTAAGCCCGGTGCTGACCATGATGCGCGTAGAGATTTCCTCCACGGAATACGCGGTCGTGTTGAGGTAGGGGATTCGTTCCCGGCGGTACATCAGCTCAATTTCCTCGATTTCATGCATGCACTGCTTCATGGATGAATAACGGGAGTTCGGTCTGCGTTCGTTGCGGATGGTGGCCAGCCGCTCCGGCTCGATGGTCAGCCCGAAGATTTTTTCCTTGTGAGGCCGCAGCGCAGCTGGCATTTGCTGGTCGTCCAGATCTTCCTCGGTGATGGGATAGTTGGCCGCCTTTACACCATATTGCAGGGCCAGATACAGGCAGGTGGGCGTCTTGCCGCTGCGAGAGGCGCCGACGAGAATCAGGTCTGCCTCGTCGTAATGACGCGTGCGGGCGCCGTCATCGTTATCCAGCGCAAAATTAACAGCATGGATGCGCCGTTCGTAGCTGCCTTCGTTGTTTATGGCGTGTGATTTGCCAACGGTATAGGACGACGAGGACTGCAGCTCCTGTTCCAATGGATTCAGGAAAGTACCGAAGATATCCACCATGAAACCGTTTGCGCCGGCGATAACATCGCGGATATCGCTATTGACGATGGTGTCGAAAACCAGCGGCCGCATGCCATCGATTTCCTCCGCTTTATTGATGCGCTTGACCATCTCCCGGGCTTTGTCAGCGTCATCAATATATGGCACCGTAATGCGTTCAAATTCGATTTTTTCAAACTGTGCCAGAAGGCTGTGCCCCAAGGCCTCGGCGGTCAGGCCGGTGCCATCGGATATAAAGAAAGCGGTTCGTTTCATGGTGTGCGGTCCGGCTCCGTATTTGGCGGCTACCCTAGGTAATTTCCACAGGTTACAGTATCATACACGCCAAGTTCGAGAGCCCGCAGTGGAGAATGCAGTAATTGCAGGGTTGAAATCAGCTCCACCTGTCCGGTTTGGCTCTTTGCTACAATGAATCAAGGGAGACACGCTTTGGAAGATTACATTATCTGGTTTGATCACCTGGGAATGTCAGACGTTGACCGGGTCGGGGGAAAGAATGCCTCCCTCGGTGAAATGATCAGTAATCTTGCCAACGCAGGTGTTACCGTTCCGGGTGGCTTTGCCACAACTGCTCACGCCTACCGTGAATTCCTGGCCAAAGACGGTCTTCGTGAAAAGATCGACAATGCTTTGGACGCTCTGGACATCAATGATGTGAACGAGTTGGCTAGGGTCGGCTCCGAAATTCGCCAGTGGATTCTTGATACGCCATTTCCGGACGCGCTGGAAAAGCCACTTGCGGACGCCTACGCAAAGCTACGCGACGGCAACGACAACCTCGCGGTGGCGGTGCGTTCGTCAGCCACTGCGGAAGATCTTCCGGATGCGTCATTTGCTGGCCAGCAGGAAACTTTCCTTAACGTTGTGGGCCTGGAGCAGGTGCGGACGTCAGTAAAGGAGGTCTTCGCCTCCCTGTTCAATGACCGCGCCATTTCCTATCGTGTCCACCACGGTTTTGATCACAAACAGGTAGCCTTGTCTGCTGGCATTCAGAAAATGGTTCGCAGTGAGACTGCAGCCAGTGGCGTTATGTTCACCCTGGACACGGAATCCGGTTTCCGGGATGTCGTGTTTATCACCGGCTCCTACGGCCTGGGCGAAACGGTGGTGCAGGGTGCTGTGAACCCCGATGAATTTTACGTTCACAAGCCCACCCTCACGGCGGGCAAGCCTGCCGTTCTGCGCCGCAACCTGGGTAGCAAGGCCATCAAGATGGTTTACCACACTGACCCCGCCGCAGAGCAGTTTGTGGAAACGGTCAAGGTTGAACAGGACGATCGTAATCGCTTCTGCATCACTGACGCGGAAGTGGAAGAACTGGCCAAGCAGGCCATGATCATCGAAAAGCATTACCAGCGCCCGATGGACATTGAATGGGCGAAAGATGGCGACGACGGCCGTATCTACATTGTGCAGGCCCGTCCGGAAACCGTTAAGAGCCGCGCTTCGGCCAACGTGATGGAGCGCTACCTACTCAATGAGACCGGCACCATCCTGGTGGAGGGCCGCAGTATCGGCCACAAGATTGGCAGTGGCCCGGTCAAGATCATTACCAGTATCAAGGAGATGGACCGCGTTCAGGCGGGCGATGTTCTCGTTACGGATATGACCGACCCGGACTGGGAACCGGTGATGAAACGGGCGTCCGCCATTGTCACTGATCGAGGTGGGCGTACCTGCCATGCTGCCATTATCGCGCGGGAGCTTGGTATTCCGGCCGTGGTTGGTTGCGGCGATGCCACGGAAATTCTGAAAGACGGCCAGGAAGTGACGGTCTCCTGCGCCGAGGGCGACACCGGGATGATCTACGAGGGCAGCCTCGATTTTGAGCTGAAGGAAAACACGGTGGACTCCATGCCCGCCATACCGTTCAAAATCATGATGAACGTGGGTAACCCGGACCGGGCCTTCGACTTCCAGGCGCTACCCAATGAAGGTGTCGGCCTGGCGAGACTCGAGTTCATCATCAACCGCATGATTGGCGTTCACCCGAAGGCGCTGCTGAATTTTGACGGCCTGCCGCGAGATATTCGCCAGACGGTGGAGAAACGGATCTCCGGGTACAGCTCACCGGTGGACTTCTACGTCGATAAGCTGGTCGAGGGAATATCCACCCTTGCCGCTGCCTTTGCGCCCAAGAAGGTGATTGTGCGGCTGTCCGACTTCAAGTCCAATGAATACGCCAACCTGATCGGCGGTACCCTTTACGAGCCCGATGAAGAAAACCCGATGCTGGGCTTCCGTGGTGCCTCTCGGTATATCTCCGAAACCTTCCGTGATTGTTTCGAGCTTGAATGCCGGGCGTTGAAGAAAGTCCGTAATGAAATGGGGCTGACCAACGTTGAGATCATGGTGCCTTTTGTCCGCACGGTGGGAGAAGCCGAGCAGGTGGTGAACCTGTTGGCGGAAAATGGTCTCAAGCGTGGCGAGAACGGGTTGCGCGTGATCATGATGTGCGAGCTCCCCGCCAACGCCCTGTTGGCCGAGCAGTTCCTGGAGCACTTTGACGGCTTCTCGATTGGTTCTAACGACCTGACCCAGTTGACCCTGGGGCTGGACAGGGACTCCGGCATCATTGCCCACCTGTTTGACGAGCGGAATGACGCCGTCAAGGCGTTATTGGGCAGTGCTATCCAGGCCTGCAAGAAGGCGAATAAGTACATCGGTATCTGCGGCCAGGGGCCCTCGGATCATCCTGACCTGGCCAAATGGCTGATGGATCAGGGGATCGATTCCGTATCCCTGAATCCGGACTCGGTACTGGATACCTGGTTCTTCCTCGCGGACGAGAAAATCGACTGACCATTTCGAGAAAAGGAGCACGTGCGTGCCTATCGTAACCCCTGATCTGTGTGACGATTACCCCGAAATCCTGGTGGTAGAGCCGGGTTTCCGCAACTTTGGTGGCGTGGACGCCTTCGGGGGCGAGATCGTGACGGTGAAATGCTTTGAGGACAATTCCATCGTTAAGGAACAGGTTGCCCTGCCGGGTAACGGTCGTGTGATGGTTGTCGATGGTGGCGGATCAAAGCGGGCCGCTCTGCTGGGTGACATGCTGGCCGAGAAAGCGGCGGGTAATGGCTGGGCTGGCCTGGTGATCTATGGCTGCATTCGCGATGTGGATGTCATTGGAAAGACAGCCCTGGGAGTGCAGGCGCTGGGAACGCATCCGCGCAAGACCGAGAAGCGTGGAGTGGGTGATCTGGACGTGCCGGTCACCTTCGGAGGCGTGACCTTCCATCCTGGCCATTACATCTATGCCGATAACAACGGTATCGTGGTTTCCGAAAAGCCACTGAAGATCGACTGATACAGCCGTTTGCCCGGTAGTTCCCCTTACTCTACCGGGCTACATTTCCCTTGACCGCACCGGTCAGCGTTTTACTTTTACAATCTCCATCCCCAGGAGAAACCCATCACCGTCAGGAACACAGCGAAGCACGCGGCAGACCGTTTCGAATGGCGGGAACTGCTCGCTGGTGGAGGGTAGAAGGGTGTGAATTTCATCCCCTTCGGCAAACGCCCTTTCTACGTATAGCTGCATGCCAGTGCCGCTGAGATCCCGGCAAATGCCTGGAATCGCGACGCCATTGCTGTCTGTGAGTTCGATTTCCGAGTTCATTGTCATACGGTGGAAATCGCGTTTTTCTGAATAGTCCTTCATGGTTTCAGACATTCCGGCACCTCGCGGTTGTTGTTTTGTTAGTTATAAATGCTAAGGGCGGAAGCGTCAAAGAATTCATGGGAATAAAAATTCGGGAAACCCTTATATTTAGTATTTAGGTTTCCCGAAAGACACTATATGTGGGTTTTAGAAGGGGCGCTTCCTCCAACGTCTCCCGCGGTGGGGAGGTGTTCTATGCCCAGTTGTCCGTTTTCCGTGAAGGCTTGAGCAGCGGGACAACAAGGGCCAAAATCACCCCGAGCAGCACAAGGGCTGCACCCAGTAGCATGAAATCGGATTCCTTTTTGGCTTCCAGGCGCTCCTTTTCCGCAGTGAGCACTTCCAGGTCGTTGCGCAGCTTCTGGTTCTCTTCGCGAAGCTCGCTATTCCGCCGATTCAGGTTGATGGAGTCCGAAGCGACTTCCTTGATATTACGAAGCTCTTCGCTGAGTCTTCCTGCGCGGGCTTCCAGGGACTCTTCCGAGCTCCTGAGTTCGTTCCGTTCCGCTGTGACTTCCTCAAGCTGCGTCCTGAGATTATTCAGTTCATTGCGGGCTTGTTCCAGTTGCCGGTTGGTGGCTTCCAGGCGCTGGCGTGCAATAGGAGTGTCGGTGAGATAGCGGGACACCATCCAGCCTTCGATGCCGTCCGGCGTGCGTACACGGCTGTACCCTGATTCCGATGTTTCCAGCAGCTCAAGCGAGGTTCCGCTCCGGACTCCCGAGTGCAGGATTCGGTACTGTGTCCCTTCACCACTTCGGATCGGAGCGTAGAGCGTGTCATCGACATAAACGGTTTTGGCGTGGGTTGACGTTGCAGCCACCATCAAAACGATAATGCAGGTAATCAGACGTAAAGGCGTCACTGGTTTTATTCCCTGGAACAGCGATTTAAGGCGCAATTTTGTCATAGATGCCGGGTCATACAAGGTGGAGTTCATTACAAAAAGCTCATGGTGCCAGGTGCAGACAACCCTGTGCCTTCAAGGCAGTACAGCCTTGAAGGGTTTGACAATCACTTTCTGGTACACACCGGCATCCACGTAGGGGTCGGCATCGGCCCAGGCCTGGGCCGATGCCAATGAATCAAATTCGGCCACAACCAGGCTGCCGGTGAACCCTGCGTCACCGGGTTCCGGTGTGTCCAGGGCCGGGTGGGGACCCGCGACCAGAAGGCGGCCTTCGTCTCTGAGCAGTTTTAGCCGTTCAATGTGGGCAGGACGGGCGGAAGACCTTAGCGGCAGACTGTTCTCGACATCTTCGCTGATGATGGCGTAGTACATGATATTCTCCGGATATTTACTGACACAGTGTAATACCTGGCTGGTACACTGGCGTTGATGGTATTTACTCTGAAATCGGGAAAGATGTGACTATAACTCAAGAAGCTGACTTCTGCATTGATCTGCATTGCCACACGACGGCGTCCGACGGCGCGTTGCCGCCGAAGGAACTGGTCGCACGTGCCCACGCCAGAGGTGTTACCCACCTTGCCATAACAGATCACGATACCATCGCCGGGCTTGAAGAGGCATCGGAGGCCGCACGGGAGGCTGGCCTTACGCTGATCGCCGGTACCGAGCTGTCCTGTCTCTGGAAAAGTCACACCATACACATAGTCGGGCTCGATTTTGACGTTGATGACGACCGTCTGAAGCAGGCATTGGAGCGGCAAAACACGAACCGTTGGTCCCGGGCCCGCACCATTACCGACAAGCTTTCGAAGCTGAAAATTGAAAACCTGCTCGAGAAGGCAACGGATAAGGCAGGCGGCGATGTGCCCGGTCGGCCTCATTTTGCCAGGGTGCTGGTGGAAGAGGGGGTGGTAAAGGATATCGCCCAGGCGTTCAAGCGCTATCTTGGAGCTGGCAAGGCGGGGGATGTAAAGGGTTTCTGGCCTGAATTGCCGGAGGTTGTCCGGTGGATTACAGAGGCCGGAGGTGTGGCCGTGCTGGCTCACCCCAGGAAGTACAAGCTTACCGCGACCAAACTGCGCGCGCTCGTTGCCGACTTCCGTCAGGCGGGAGGCCGGAGTATTGAAGTCTCAACGTCGGGGCAGTCCAGCGGTGATCTGGGCTTTTTGGCGGAACTGTGTCGTCGGGAAAGCCTGCTTGCCTCGCAGGGCAGCGATTTCCATTTTCCCGGTGCACCCTGGTGTGAGCTTGGGGTCATCATGAAAATGCCAGACGGGCTTGAGCCTGTCTGGCATCATTTCAAACAACCGGCAGGGGTTCCCGCAGCGGTTTAATCCGGTGCGTGGAACAGCAGGTATAGGTCGGTCAGCGAGTCGGGAATGGCGTCCGCCATTTGCCGGGACAGTTTCTCGCTGTTGCGGACATTCTGGAAGTCTTCATCCTCGAACAGCCCGGACAGCGTGAGCATCGGCACCAGCAGGTCTGCGGTTTCCTCCTCGCCGGCTTCCAGCCAGGCTTCCTCATTCTCGAGGAAGGTGTCCACGAACCCGGCACACCAGTTCTCCAATGCATTCATCGGATCGCCATCTTCAGGTTCCGGCAACTCAAGGGGCTGGCCCATGTCCAGTGCGTGTGCCATATCCCTGCCGAGTTGCTCAACGGCCTGGCGGAACACATCCGGAACCTGGCCGCTGGGCGCCTGTTCGGCGCCCGTGGCCAGCCTGAAGATGTCTTCAGTGCTCAAGGATGTCGGGCCTACCACGCTGGCGCAGACAACCCCATGCAAACCGAAGAAATCCACGGCCTCGTCGCCCCAGGGTTCTGCGAAAAGGATGTCTTCCAGCGCTTCGATGTCCGAATCTGATAGCATTCGTCAGTTACTCCCGGCCTTTTTGGCCTCTTCGGCTGCCCGCTGACGCTTACGGACTTCCCTCGGATCATTGTAGGCACGGCCCGGGGTTACCGGTACATTCACCTGCTCACTCGGCTTTTCTTGCTCAGCCGCGGGCTCAACCGGCTTCTCTGCAGGTTTTTGCGTTTCCTCTGCCTCGGTGGCCTCGGCTTTCGGTTCCGCCGCTGGTTTGCTGGTCGTTTCCTGCGGTTCTTTCACCGTATCCGCTGCTGCCGGCTCGCTTGCCGGGGTGGCGGTATCGGGTTGTTCCGCTTTCTCGGTTTTGGTTGCCGTCGGCTCAGCGTCAGCAGTGCTGTCGGCCCGGGATTCAGCCTTGGGTTTGGTGGCAGCTTCTGTTGGTTGTGGCTTGGCTTCCACTTCCTGCTTGGGGGTTTCGGCCTCTACCACGGTCTCTGGGGTTTCTTTGCCCGGAGTTGCCTTTTCAGTCTTATCGGCCGTCGTCGCATCTGCGTCGGTGGGTTCAGCCTTCTTTTCAGCTGGTTTTCTGGATGACCGGCGTGGACGGGCAGGGCGTTTCGGCTTCTCCTCCGCACTGGTCTCGGCCTCAGCCTCAGATTTCACTGCCTCATCGCTCGCAGTGTCCGGCTGATCGGTCTTCGCAGTGCCAGACGTTGTAGGTTGCGGCTGTTTTTCAGGCGCTTTACCGGGCTCCGCGCTGTCGGCCGTTGGTTCCGCGGGTTTCTCCGCCGATTTCTCGATCGGTGCTTCCGTCGGGCTTTCCGCTGACGTTGCTTCAACAGGTTTTTCAGCCAGGTTTTCCGCCGGCTTCGGCTCTGCCGTATTGGCCGCGGCTACGTCCGGCTTTCCTGCGGGCTGAGTTGCAGGTTGCTTGTCGGTCTGCTCTTCCGGCTGAGTATCCTTCTGATGCCTTTCGCTGCGGGCGGACTTCCGATCTGCCGGTGTGGACGCCGGGTTTTCAGCGGGGGAGCCGTCGCGATTACGATTACGTCTTGGTTTGCGACGTTTTTCATCGGAGCCGGACTTGTCGGCGGCAGCGCTTTTCTGGGTTCCGGTGTCCTGTTGCTCCTGACGGTCCTTCTGGTCCCTGCTGGCCTGGGGCTTGTTGCGCCCCTGCCCGCGTCCCTGGCCCTGAGCCTGGCCGTCTTTGCGGTTGCCATCCCTGCGGCTATCGGCTGTCTTGTCGGCGCTCTTGTCGACACTCTTGTCAGCACTTCCCTGCTGGCCCTGACCGTTGCGGCCCTGGTCGTCTCCACGGTTGCGGTTTGCACCTCGGTTACGTCCCCGGTTGTCATCGCTGCGGCTGCTGTCGCCGCGATTGGCGCCGGCCTGACGGCGGTCAGCGCCACTGCGATTTCCGGAACGGTTGTCGTCGCGGGCCACCCTGGATTTACGACGGTCCTGGCGGTCCTGGGTACGGCGGTCGTCACGGTTGGAGCCGCTAGGCTGTTCCCGTTTCACCGGTGGTTCACCGATGACTTCCTCACCGCTGAAGAAATCCGCAATCTTACGGCCAAGTTTGCGGAACAGGCCATCAGTCTGTTCGGCCGGGGTCTCTTGCGCTGCCTTTTCCGGAGCCGGTGCGGGCGCAACCGGGCGAATGGCTTTCACAGCCGCCTGTTCGCGAACCGGTGGCTGGGCAGCGGGGGCCTCGAAGATTTCCTCTTCGCGTTCACTGTACTCCTGAGCCACCTGATAGCTCGATACATGCTCCGCGCCGGTCTCATCGTCACGCATGCGCAGGATTTCGAAGTGAGGTGTTTCCATGTGAGGTGCGGGAACCACCACCACTTCCACTTCCTGGCGTGCTTCGATGTCGGCCAACTGCTTGCGCTTCTCGTTTAGCAGGAATGTGGCAACGGCGACGGGCACCACGGCACGAACCTGGCCGGTCTTTTCCTTGGAGGATTCCTCGTAGATCAGGCGCATGATGCTCAGGGCCAGAGACTCAATGCCCCGGATGGTGCCCTGGCCTTCACAGCGAGGGCAGACTTCGCTGCGGGTCTCGCCCAGGGATGGGCGCAAACGCTGGCGAGACATTTCAAGCAGGCCAAAGCGTGAAATCTTGCCCACTTGTACCCGGGCGCGGTCGATTTCCAGTGCTTCGCGCATCTTCTGCTCGACTTCGCGCTGGTGCTTGGCCGGGGTCATGTCGATAAAGTCGATCACGATCAAGCCGCCCATGTCCCTGAGGCGCAGTTGGCGGGCAATCTCTTCCGCCGCTTCCAGGTTGGTCTGGAGCGCGGTTTCCTCAATGTCGTGGCCCTTGGTGGCACGGGAGGAGTTGATGTCAATGGACACCAGTGCCTCGGTGGGGTCGATCACGATGGAGCCACCGGAGGGCAGCTTCACTTCACGCTGGAACGCGGTCTCGATCTGGCCTTCGATCTGGTAACGGCTGAACAGGGGGATTTCGTCCTTGTACAGCTTGATCTTGTTTTCGAATGAGGGCATGACGGCGCGAACGAAGTTCAATACATCCTCGTACACCGTTCCGGCGTCAATCAGTACCTCACCAATGTCCTGGCGAAGATAGTCGCGTACAGCACGGATAATGACGTTGCTTTCCTGATGAATCAGGAACGGCGCCTTGCGCTCGCCGGCGGCCTGGGTAATGGCTTCCCAGAACTGGACGAGGTAGTCCAGGTCCCACTGCAGCTCTTCGGTGGTTCGGCCGATGCCGGCGGTGCGAACAATGATGCCCATGGACTTGGGCACCTGTACATCGTTCATGGCCTCTTTCAGCTGTGCCCGCTCTTCACCTTCGATACGACGGGAAATGCCGCCGGCGCGAGGATTGTTGGGCATCAGCACGAGGTATCGGCCCGCAAGGGAGATGAAGGTGGTGAGGGCGGCACCCTTGTTACCACGTTCTTCCTTATCCACCTGTATAATGACTTCCTGACCTTCGGCAACCACATCCTTGATGTTGATTTTGCCTTCAATCTGGCCGGGTGATTTCTTGAAATACTCCTTGGAGATTTCTTTGAGAGGAAGGAATCCGTGGCGTTCCGCGCCGAAGTCCACAAAAGCGGCTTCCAGGCTTGGCTCTACACGGGTTATGCGACCCTTGTAGATATTGGCTTTCTTCTGCTCACGGGAGCTGGATTCGATGTCGAGGTCAAACAGACGCTGGCCGTCAACCAGGGCTACGCGCAACTCTTCGGGATGAGTCGCATTGATCAGCATTCTTTTCATGGAAAGAAATGGTTCCTGTCGTTTGGTTTGGACAGAAAACCTGGGGAATAGCATCAGCGAAGCAGAACTTGCGTGCCGTGGGCCCCTTGTAACAGGGGTAATCCGACGGCCAGACGAATCAGATCCCTGCGGGGAATTTTCCCGGGGTTCCGAGGCCACCGCCGACGGTTCGCCTGCCTGTGGGCAGGAAAGAGTCGCTTTGGGTCAGAGTCTGTTGGCGCATGTTATCCGTTTTCAGGTTCACGCGGGTGCCTGGGTCTCACGTCGTATTCGTATGCTGGACGGCCCGGCCCTGCGTGCTGGTAATGATTCTTCGCGATGTCGCCCGACGGTTTTCCGTACGGTTTCTTGTTCCCCCGGCTTTTGGACAGTCGCTGCAATCAGCGTCTTCCGTTTTGGCCCGGGAGGATTTCAATCGCCGAGCCCGGTAATGATTGGGCTTTCGGCGTTCAAACTCTCAAATAGTGTCGGTATACTCCTGCCGCTCCGGCTTCTGGCATACTGGCCAGGCCGTAGACAAACGGCAGAGCACGCCGGAATATAACAGTATTCGCCGGCTCCTTCAATCCCGCAGGGTTTCCAGCGGTAAGGTATCCATGTCCAGATCGACCAGGCAAAAACGTCCCTCTTCGTCATCACAGCCTGTCAGTGGCGAAAAGAGTAGCTCTGTGCCCGGCTCCAGAGGTGGCGAAATCAGGCAGGGTGTGCGAAAGGTGGTGGTTGATGAGGATAACCACGGTCAGCGCGTGGACAACTACCTGATGGCGCAGATCCGGGATGTACCGCGCAGTATCATCTATCGGATTATCCGCAAGGGCGAGGTGCGCGTGAACAAGGGCAGGGTGAAGCCCGACACCCGTCTGAATACGGGTGATGAGGTGCGCATTCCACCGGTTACCCGAAAGGAAAGGCCGGCGCAGGTAGTTCCTGGCTCCCGGGTTCAGGGGGTCATGCAGGACGCTGTGGTGTTTGAGAATGATCAGATGCTGGTGGTTAATAAGCCATCCGGTATAGCAGTTCACGGTGGTAGCGGGCTGGATTTCGGGCTGATTGAAGTCTTGCGGGCGGCGCGGCCGGAGGCCCGGTTTCTGGAGCTCGTGCATCGGCTTGATAGGGATACATCGGGATTGGTGATGGTTGCAAAGAAGCGTTCTGCGTTGCGTTATTTGCAGGACGAGTTGCGTCACAAGCGTATTCGTAAGCATTATCATGCTCTGGTGGCGGGCGACTGGCCTGGGTCTGTCAGGAAGGTCAGTGAGCCGCTGCTGCGGTTTGAGCTTGGCTCCGGTGAGCGCCGTGTTCGCGTGGATGAGGCCGGAAAGGACTCTCTCACCCGCTTCCGGGTATTGGACTCCTTTTCAGGGTATACGCTGGTTGAGGCCTCACCGGTAACCGGTCGTACCCATCAGATCCGTGTTCACAGTGCCTGGGCCGGTCATCCGATTGCCGGCGATGACAAGTATATGGATGATGTAAGCCTGCGGGCATTTCGTTCCGCCGGCGGTCAGCGTTTAATGCTCCACGCCCGCGCCCTGGACTTTACGCTGCCCTCCACAGGAGAGCCTGTTCATCTTGAGGCTCCCTATGATGAGGCTTTCAGTGAACTCATGGCCAAACTGGCGGCGCGCCGGAAGGCCTCCGAATAATCCGTTGTTCTGTGGTTCGCAAGCAGAATGACCGCACCAAGGTAGTATCAATGGACGTAAAGGTCGTGATTTTTGACTGGGACGGAACGCTGGTGGATTCCGTTGATCATATTGCCGACAGCCTTCATCAGGCGGCCACCGAGCTGGGGTATCCGGAACTGGAGCGGGAAGCCTATCGCGATATTATCGGCCTGGGCATGATTGAGGCTCTGGAAAAGCTGTATCCCGGTATAACTCGGGAGGAAATGACGGCGATTCGCGAAGGTTATGCCCGTTATTTTTTCTCCAAGGTGACCACGCCCCAAAATGTGTTTGCGGGCATGGCGGACGTACTGGCTGACCTTCGTACAGCGGGGCGCGGCTGCTCGGTGGCCACCGGCAAGAGCCGCCGCGGCCTGGAGGGTGCTTTGGTGTCCAGCGGGCTTGGGCCGCATTTTGATATTACTCGCTGCGCGGATGAAACCCGCTCCAAGCCTGACCCGGCGATGCTCGGAGAGATCATCCGCTTTTACGGCATTGAGCCGGCGGAAGCGGTTATGATCGGCGATACCCGGTACGATCTTGAGATGGCCCAGCGTATCGGAATGCCGTCTATTGGCGTGGAGTGGGGTGTGCATAAACGTGATGTACTGGGGCATTACGCACCGCACGCGGTTGTCGATTCGGTAAAAGACCTGCGCGACGTACTCGGCCTCTGAGCCGCAACAGTAACAGGAAGTAGCAATGAGCGATTGGGAATCAGACAGGCATCCTGGCTGGGGGAGCGAGCCAGAAAACCCGGAAAGCGGGGCGAAAAAACCTGAAGGAAGTCGCCGCAAGCCGGCGATGCCGCCGGAGTCGGCTCGTGATTGGAAATTGATCGAAAAGCTGGTGATGTCCCTGCAGTCAGAGCAGCGAAAAAGCCGCCGCTGGGGGATATTTTTCAAACTGCTGACGTTCGGGTATCTCTTTGCCTTGCTGCTGATGATCCAGTTCCCGCTAAGCGGTGCGCTGGAATCCGCTGCCAAGGGAAAGCATACGGCACTCGTGGAGATCGAGGGCACTATTGCGGCAGATGAGCTCGCCAGCGCCGACAACATCGTAGGTTCCCTGCGCGAAGCGTTTGAGGCAGAAAATTCGGTGGGGGTGATCCTGCGCATCAACAGTCCGGGCGGCAGTCCGGTCCAGTCCGGTTACGTTTATGACGAAATCGTTCGGTTGAGGGGTGAGTATCCGGAGAAAAAAGTGTACGCGGTGATTTCCGATATTGGTGCCTCTGGCGCCTACTATATTGCTGCGGCTGCTGATGAAATATACGCCGACAAGGCGAGTCTCGTGGGTTCCATCGGTGTGGTGGCCGGAGGTTTCGGATTTACCGGGATTATGGAAAAACTGGGGGTCGACCGCCGCCTGTACACGGCGGGTGAGAACAAGGCGTTCCTGGATCCGTTCTCACCGGAGGAAGAAGAAGAGGTGCAATTCTGGCAAGACGTTCTGGAAACCACTCACAGTCAGTTTATCGAGAGTGTGCGTAAGGGGCGGGGTGATCGGCTTGCGGATGACGAGCAACTGTTCTCAGGACTGGTCTGGAGTGGTGAACAGGCGCTTGAGCTTGGCCTGATCGATGGTCTTGGCAGTTCTTCGCATGTGGCAAGACAGGTGATAGGCCAGGAGGATCTTGTGGACTACAGCCGCCGAGAATCGCCGTTCCAGGAAATTGTTGACCAGTTCGGCGTTTCTGTGGGCAGTGGTATTGCCCGCTACTTCGCTGAATCGCGGCTGGAGCTGCGCTGAGGGTCGTGGGGCTGATGCAGTGGATTCAGCCCCCAATTTAGCAGCATTCTGGTGAGTGCGATCAACGGCAGCCCGATCAGGCTGTTCGGATCGTCCCCTTCCAGTCGCTTGAACAGGGTGATGCCCAAGCCTTCCATTTTGAAGCTGCCTGCGCAGTCGTAGGGTGTCTCAGTGTGTAGGTAGTTGTCGATTTCGTCCGCGTCTAGCTCCCGGAAGTGGGCGTGGAAGTGTTCGCAGTGGCTCTGCCGTTCGCCGGTGCCGGAATCCAGCAGTACCAGGCCCGTCAGGAATGAGACTCTCCGGCCGCTGCTGCGCTTCAGCTGCTGCACGGCGCGCTCATGGTTTTCCGGCTTGTTCAGCACGGTGCCATCCTCGAGACAGGCAACCTGGTCAGAGCCGATGATCCAGTGGTCTGGATAATCCCCGGCGAGCGCTTCGGCTTTCTTTAGCGCCAGTCGCACGGCCAGCTGTTCCGGGCCTTCACTTATCTCTGGTGATTCATCGACGTTCGGTGATGCGGCCTGGAAGGGCAGTCCCAGCCGTTCCATCAGCTGTCGCCGGTAAGGTGATGATGAGGCAAGCAGAATTGGGCGATGTTGCATTGGGTTCCTTATGTCATTGCCTGGTATTATCGTAGAATACACCTATCTGCAGTGTAACCCTTGCCCAAAAGCGCATGAAGTCTTTGACAGCGGGCGGTCAGGTCCCTAAAATTGCGCGCCTATGTCAAAAGCCTCAAGCACCGAGCTGCCCAAAACTGTCGATCCTTACCGATTGGCAGAGCAACAAATAGTGTTGGAGGGAGAAATTCCTCTGCAGGCATTGTCTCGTTTTGGTGATTCTGTATTTGGTTTTGAGGACGGCGCAGTGTGCCGGGTGAGCCTGTCATTCTCCATGGACGGCGAACGCCGACGCATGGTGACAGGTGAGCTGGAAGCACCGGTTACCCTGGAGTGTCAGCGCTGCATGGGGCCCATGCAAAAGACACTGGTCTCCCACTTTACATTGGGGTTGGTGACCAGCGATGAGCAGGCCCAGCAGTTGCCAAAAGAGCTTGAACCGTTTCTGACGGACGATTTCAGCGCGGATTTGTGGTCCTTGACTGAGGACGAACTGTTGCTGGTTCTGCCGCCGTTTCCGCTTCATGAGCGTGACGAATGTCCCGCCCGAGAAGAGCTGGAGGCCTTTGAACCGGATGAATCCGAGGACGAGCCGGTCAGGAAGTCTGAAGACAACCCGTTCAGCGTACTGGCGGATCTCAAGACAAAGAAACATTAATCAGGCGTCGTTTTCCCTGGAAACCGTCGCGAATTTAACGAACACACGTTTATCAGGTCAGGAGCATAATCATGGCTGTACAGAAAAATCGAAAAACCCGCTCAAAGCGCGGTATGCGTCGTTCACACGATGCTCTGAGCACGGCAGCTCTGTCCACTGACACCACGACTGGTGAAGTGCATCGTCGTCACCACGTGTCGCCGGACGGTTTCTACCGTGGCAAGCAGGTAATTGAGGCTCGCGACGAGTAAACCGTCGCGAGCAATCCACCCGCCAGTGCGAGATGGAGGAACGGTGAAGCCGGTCACCATCGCAATTGACGCCATGAGTGGTGATCGCGGAGCCGATGTTGTGGCCTCCGCTGCACTGGATGCGGTGAAAGAAAACGAAGCCTTGAGTCTCGTTCTGGTAGGAATCCGGAGTGAGCTCGAGGCTTTGTTGCATCCTGGGCACTCGCGGATTCGTATCGTCGAAGCTGCCGATGTCGTGCGGATGAATGAGCGGCCCTCCCATGCGCTTCGCCACAAACGCAATTCGTCCATGGCCGTGGCGCTGGGGCTTGTTCGCGATGGCGTTGCTCAAGGTTGCGTCAGCGCTGGCAATACCGGCGCGCTCATGGCGTTCGGCCGTTCTGTTATCCGTATGTACCCGGGTATTGAGCGCCCTGCAATCGCCAAACTGATTCCGTCGCTACGGGGGCGTTGCCACGTGCTCGATCTGGGCGCCAACGTGGACTCCACTGCGGAAAACCTCTATCAGTACGCACTGATGGGCTCACTGATGGCATCGGCCATTTGCAATCAGCCAGAACCTCGAGTTGCTCTGCTTAATGTTGGCGAAGAGGAGATCAAGGGCAATGAGCAAGTGCGGCTTGCCTCTCACATGCTGGCCCAGTGCGATACCATCAACTACATCGGATACATCGAGGGCAGTGATCTGTTCCGCGACGTGGCGGATGTGGTGGTATGCGACGGTTTCGTCGGGAATATTGCCCTGAAAACGGGTGAGGGCGTTGCCGGTTTGCTGATTGAGTTGCTGGAACAGGCCTTTACGAAAACGTTTTACGGTAAGTGTGTCGGCTTCTTCGCGCGGCCGATCATCGGACGGCTGCTCCGGCTTATGGACCCGTCAAGGCACAACGGCGCCAGTCTCCTCGGCCTCCAGGGAGTGGTGATAAAGAGCCATGGCAACGCCAACGAGCGCGCCATGCTGGCCGCCATACGTCAGGCGGTTCGTGAAGTTGAACTGGAAGTGCCCAGCCGCATAAACGACCGTCTCGATGACCTGATGATCTGAGCGCTCAAGCCTTAACCTGTCCCTGAGACTAAAGTCTCTCCCCATTTTTGCTAGATTGGCCGGATCGGCCCCCAGGTTGTACTATTGGCTAATCTCCCGTAACCCCTCATTGACGGTAAGATTCCCACTATGAAATCAGCCTTTATTTTTCCCGGACAAGGATCGCAGTCTGTCGGTATGCTGGGAGCAGCAGCCGAGAACTGGCCGATCATAGAAAAAACGTTTTCCGAAGCCTCCGATGTACTGGGCTATGATCTCTGGCACCTGTGCCAGCATGGCCCTGCGGAAGAGCTGAATCAGACCACGGTTACCCAGCCAGCGCTGTTGGCGGCGAGTGTCGCGCTCTGGCGGCAGTGGTTTGTAGCCGGAGGTCAGGCGCCTGATTTTGTCGCCGGGCATAGCCTGGGTGAGTACAGTGCGCTGGTTGCAGCGGAAAGCCTGAACTTTTTTGATGCCATTAAACTGGTGCGACTGCGCGGCGAGCTCATGCAGGCCGCAGTGCCAGCCGGCGAAGGCAGGATGGCAGCCATTCTTGGTCTCGAAGACGACGACGTAACTGCCGCCTGTGCCGAGGCGGCGAATGGTGACGTGGTTGCCGCCGTCAATTTCAATGCCCCTGGGCAAGTAGTGATTGCTGGTGCTGCTGGAGCGGTCGAGCGCGCCATCGAAGCCTGCAAGGCCCGAGGCGCCCGCAAGGCCATGCCACTGCCGGTGAGTGTGCCATCCCACTGTGCCTTGATGAAGGGAGCCGCAGAGGAGCTGGCAACCGCGTTGGACGAAGTAACGTTTAACGATGCTGTCATCCCGGTAATACAGAATGTTACTGCTTCCGTCGCCCAGGACAGTGAATCCCTCAAGGCTAATCTGGTCAAGCAGCTATACTCTCCGGTGTTGTGGACCGATACCGTTCGCAAACTGGTGGCAAATGACGTGCGGATCGCTGTAGAGTGCGGCGCCGGTAAAGTCCTTGCAGGGCTGGCGAAGCGCATTGACCGTGAATTGTCGGTTTACGGCATTGACGAGCCGGATGCGCTGGCAAAGGCGTCAGAGGCATTTGGACAGCAATAAATAGGAGCAACACATGTCTCTTGAAGGCAAAACAGCGCTGGTAACGGGTGCAACTCGCGGGATTGGAAAGGCCATTGCAAAGGCGCTGGCAGATCAGGGCGCCACGGTGGTCGGTACAGCAACCAGTGAGAATGGCGCCGAGTCGATTTCCGCTGACCTGAAAGCAGCAGGCGCGAAGGGTTTCGGTATCGTAATGAACGTCGCCGACCCAGACAGCATCGAGGCTGGCCTGAAGGAAATCAACGAGAAAGCCGGTGCGCCGGCGATCCTGGTCAACAACGCAGGGATCACTCGTGATAATCTGCTGATGCGGCTGAAGGACGATGACTGGGCGTCGGTGGTGGAAACCAACTTGTCCAGCGTCTACCGGACCAGCAAGGCCGTATTGCGGGGAATGGCCAAGGCGCGATGGGGTCGGGTGATCAATATCAGCTCGGTTGTGGCTGGTATGGGTAACCCCGGACAGGCGAACTATTGCGCCGCCAAGGCCGGAGTTGAGGGTTTTACCCGCAGCCTGGCGAAAGAAATGTCGAACCGGGGCATTACCGCCAATTGCGTAGCGCCCGGATTTATCGATACGGATATGACCCGAAAACTGGACGACAAGCAACGTGAGGCTATGATGGAAGTCATACCTGCCGGTCGTCTGGGTGAGCCGGAAGAAGTGGCTGCAGTGGTTGCCTTCCTGGCGTCGGAGGCCGCTGGTTACGTGACGGGCGAAACGATCCACGTGAACGGCGGTATGTACATGGGATAGTCCCTGCGGGGGCGTGTGCGCAAACCCTTGTCGCACAACATGTTTGAATGGAACCCCTGCTTGTTTGCAGGTATGGTTTAAACTAAACTGGCAGCACTTAAGTTGCTTGGTTGACACAAAAGTGAGGACATTATGAGTACAGTTGAAGAGCGCGTGAAGAAGATCGTTTGTGAGCAGTTGGGCGTTAAAGAGTCCGAAGTTCAGAACACATCTTCTTTTGTAGAGGACCTTGGCGCTGACTCACTGGACACCGTTGAGCTGGTCATGGCACTCGAAGAAGAGTTCGAGACCGAGATTCCCGACGAGGAAGCGGAAAAGCTGGCGAGTGTCCAGGACGCGATCGACTACATCGTCGCGCACACCTGATACTCTGCACGCTTTATCGCCAGGCAAAAAGCCGTCCATGTAACTAGACATCGGACGGCTTTTTTATTGGCAGGAATTCCAGTCCATGATCAGCAAGGAACTCAGGTGAAGGGGTATGGCTAAACGACGTGTTGTAATCACAGGCATGGGAATGCTCTCGCCACTGGGTAACGATGTGGATTCGTCCTGGGACGGCATTTGTTCCGGTCGCAGCGGCATTGCCGGAATTGACCGTTTTGATACCACCGGATACAACACCCGGATCGGCGGTGGCATCAAGAATCTGGATATGGAACCGTACCTGTCCACGAAGGACGCCAGAAAACTGGATGCCTTCATTCATTACGGCCTGATCGCCGCTCAACAGGCGGTAGACGCCAGTGGTCTTGATGAGTACACCGATCTTGATCGTGAAAGGGTAGGGGTTGCCATCGGCTCAGGTATCGGCGGTCTTGAATACATCGAGAAGAACGTGATCACGATGGAGAAGTCCGGGCCGCGAAAGGTGTCTCCCTTCTTTGTACCAGCCTCCGTAATCAACATGATTTCAGGAAACGTGGCTATCCGCTTTGGCTATAAGGGCCCAAACATCGCCATCGTGACAGCCTGCACGACCGGCACCCATAACATTGGCTATGCGGCGCGCACCATTGCTTACGGTGATGCTGACGTGATGTTGGCCGGCGGTTCGGAAATGGCCACCACTCGAAGCTCAATTGCCGCGTTTTCGGCAGCGCGTGCGCTGTCCACCCGCAATGACGACCCGGAAAAGGCCAGCCGGCCGTGGGATCGTGGCCGGGATGGCTTTGTGCTCAGCGACGGCGCCGGCGTGCTGGTGCTGGAGGATCTCGAGCACGCGAAACGCCGTGGTGCCACCATTCATGGCGAAGTGATCGGTTTCGGTATGAGCGACGACGCGTTCCATATAACCGCTCCCCCAGAGAACGGTGAGGGTGCCGCGCGCTCCATGAAGAATGCGATTCGCGATGCCGGGCTTGGCGCCGACGACATCGACTACATCAATGCCCATGGCACTTCCACGCTCGTGGGAGACCTGGCAGAAGTGTCTGCCGTGAAATCGGTATTTGCCGACCACGCATACGAGTTGGCTGTCAGCAGCACCAAGTCCATGACCGGGCACTTGCTTGGCGCTGCCGGGGCCGTTGAGGCGATTTTCTCGGTATTGGCGATCCGGGAAGGTATGCTGCCGCCGACCATCAACCTTGACGATCCCGATGATGGTTGTGATCTGGATTTTGTGGCCGGTAAGAGCCGCAAAGCTGATATCCGGGTTGCGTTGTCCAACTCTTTTGGCTTTGGTGGTACAAACGGCACCCTGATTTTCCGTCGTTACGAGGATTGACCGGGTTGTGTTGAACGTTATTCGCCCCGACGGCAACGGAGTAGCCGCAACAGACCGGGGGTTGGCCTATGGTGATGGGTTGTTTGAAACCATCCGTATGCGTGGCCGGCAAGCCGTACTGCGCTCATACCATCTGGATCGTATGGTGGCCGATGCCGGCCGCTTGGGCATTCCGGTCGAGCGCAGTGACCTGGATGCTGAAATTAGCCGCTCGGGTTGCGATTTGGCGTCCCAATACGGCGACGACTGGGTGCTGAAGCTCGTCCTCACTCGAGGGAGTGGCGGGCGAGGTTATCGGTCTCCCGTCGAGTGTGAGCCAAGTCTGATTGTCACCTCCTCTCCGATGCCCATGCTCCCCCCGCCCGGGGGGGTGGTCGCGGCGTTTTCGCAGTTTCCTCTCACCGTGAATCCGAGGCTCGCAGGTATCAAGACTCTGAACCGACTGGAGCAGGTGATGGCAAGCCGCGAATTCAGTGGCGAGGAATTCGAACTGATCATGGCGAACGCCGACGGGCAGTTGCTTGAGGGGACGCGAACCAACCTTATTATCAGGATGGAGGGAGAGTGGGTAACCCCTCCGGTTGAGAGCCTTGCGGTGGCCGGCGTCATGCGGCAGTTCGCCCTTGAGTGTCTGCGCGCATCCGGCCATACCGTCCGGGAGCAGGTCATCCCGCCCGCGTTGCTGTCGTCGCCCGGGCTGCGTGGACTGTATCTCGTCAACAGCGTTGTGGGTATTGTCGCGGTTCGCAGATTGGGCAGTGTTGATTTGCCAGTTGATGATGGGCTTGAGACAATCTGCGACCCTCTGAAAACTTTGGAATAAAAAGCTTGTTCAAGAAGTTATTCATCTGTGTGTTGTGTCTCTCCGTCCTGGCGCTTGCCGGAGGTGGTCTCTGGTTATGGCAGGGGCTTCAGACCCTTGAGCAACCTGTGGCGCTGGATGAGCCGGTGCTGTTCAGCGTGCCCTCCGGGAGCGGTTACGGTCAGGTTGCACGTAAACTCGAAGCAGAAGGCCTTGTGGGCGACAGTCTGTGGCTGAAGATTCATGGTCGTCTTTACCCGGAGCAGGCGCTACTAAAGGCTGGCGAATATGAGTTCACCGATGGCATGACCAGTCTCGACATGATCAATGCGATGGTTGCCGGTGACACCAAACACTGGCAGATTCAGTTTATCGAAGGCTGGACCTTCCGTGACATGCGCGCCGCGCTCGCCAGCAGTGAGCGTCTTGGGCAGGTGACCGCCGACTGGACCGACGACCGTATCATGGAAGCGATGGGTGCCAAAGGGGCGCATCCCGAAGGCCGATTCTTTCCGGATACCTACCTGTTTACCAGCAGTGAAACCGACCTTGATCTGTTACGCAGGGCCTTTGAGCGAATGGAAGAGGTGCTTGCGGCTGAATGGCAGGCTAAGGCTGAAAACCTGCCTTACGATTCTCCCTATGAAGCTCTGATTATGGCGTCGATCGTTGAGCGCGAAACCGGTGCGGTTCATGAGCGGGAAGAAGTGGCCGGCGTCTTTGTCCGGCGTCTGGAGAAAGGTATGAGGTTGCAGACCGATCCTACGGTCATCTATGGGATGGGAGAGAAATACCAGGGGCGTATCACCCGCAAGGATCTGCGAACCCACACTGACTACAATACCTATCGGATCGATGGACTTCCGCCCACTCCCATCGCGTTGCCCGGCCGGGAAGCGATTCATGCGGCCCTGAATCCGGCTGAAGGCGATACGCTCTACTTTGTGGCGCGTGGTGATGGCACCCACAAGTTCTCGAAAACCCTGGCGGAGCACCAGAAGGCCGTGAGGGCGTTTCAGCTCAACCGCCGTTCAGACTACCGTTCCTCTCCAGCTCCGTCTCCGGATACAACAGCGGAAGAGGGTGGCCAATGACCCGCAGAGGGCAGTTTATTACCTTTGAAGGTACGGAAGGGGTTGGTAAGTCCACTCAGCTGGCGAACGCCGCAAGCACGCTGGACGCGCTTGGCGTTGAATGCGTTGTGACCCGAGAGCCCGGTGGCACCCCGATGGCGGAGTCCATTCGCGAACTGTTGCTGGCGCCGCGTGATGAGCCCGTGAACGAAACCACCGAGTTGCTGCTGATGTTCGCCGCCAGGGCGCAACACCTTCATACGCGTATTCTTCCTGAACTGGAGGCTGGTCGCTGGGTGCTGTGTGACCGGTTCACCGACGCCACCTTTGCCTATCAGGGGGGAGGGCGTGGTGTGCCCGCCGATCGCATAGCGCTACTGGAAAACCTGGTGCAGGGCACGGTGCGCCCGGATCACGTTATCCTGCTGGACGCACCGGTGGAAACCGGTATGACCCGTGCCCGCCATCGGGGGGACCTGGACAGGTTCGAACAGGAGGCAGTAGCGTTTTTTGAGCGAATACGCGAGACCTATCTCGCTCGCGCCGCCAGCGCGCCGGGCCGTTATCATATTGTGGACGCCTCCCAGCCGATTGGGGCAGTCAGTGACGAGGTCGCGGGCCTGCTTCGGAATCTGGTGAATCGGGCGTAGTCGTGCAAGTTTGCCGATGATCTGCTTTAATTGAGCTACATTTTCAGAAAATCTCCGGATCGCGGGCATGTTGGACGCACGTTTGCTCAAGCTTCCCACCGCTTCACACCATCATCGTCACGAGCATCACCAGATTGTTGTCGGTGTTCGTGGAGAGGCCGACCTGAGTGTGGACGGAACAGGTTCGCACCTGGACACCTGGCGAGCCTGCCTGGTGCCCACCGAAGCGCGCCACGATTACTGTGGTGATCTGCAGAACCACGTTCTGGTTATCAACCTCGATCCCTACATGCCGGCCATAAATAGTCCGGGACACAGTGAGTATGAAACACTTGCGCCTCTGTTTGAGCGGCCGCGCACACTGGTTCTGGACAATAAGCTGCAAGGGCTGGTTCAGTTCGTGGCGGGAGAGTTCGATCGCTCGCCGGATAATCAGGATATGCAGCGGCACATGGGGGCAAGCATCCTGCACTGTATGGCCGGGCGCCTGAACGAAGGCAGGGAGGTGCGCCAGAACCGCCATGCCATCAGCCCCGACACGATCCGCCGTTACATCATGGAGAATATCCAGCGAAAGATAACGGTGAGCGATCTTGCCGGTGTGGCCTGCCTCAGTGTCAGCCGCTTCCACGAGATGTTTCGTAATGTGACGGGTATTACCCCCCACCAGTTTCTGCTCCAGACCCGGCTTGACCAGGCCGTGCAATTCCTGACCATGACATCCCTTTCGGTCTCCGAAATCAGTTACCGGACTGGGTTTTCCTCCCAGAGTGCCCTCACCAACGCGCTCAGAAAACACAAAGGTACGACGCCCTCCAGATTGCGTTTTGGTGACAAAGTCGCCTGATTTGTTAAAAAAGCCTCATTTTCGGACGAATTTACAAAAGAATCGTAGGATTTTGTAAGCCTGAAGTCCGTAGTAATACTAACTTAACAGGGTAGCTGATCACGTCACAGCGCAGTACGGTACGTACGCGTTGCCTGACCCGACCATAATAAAAGTTCGAGGGGCCCGGCCATGGACGGGAACCGTCGGCGAGGCGCTCAGATGTTCAATGCAAGCAAGGTGCTCGAGCCTGCATTTCAGGAACAGCCAAAGTCGTTCTTCTGGCAAGCGATTACTGCCAACTACGCCGTCGACGAAACACGTTACCTCAACGAACTGATCCCCCTTGCCCAAAGCGATGCTTCTGAGCATCGGGACGTCACTGAAACGGCAACGAGCCTGATCAGAAAGGTCCGCGAGCAGGACGACTCCGTCCATATGGTTGACGCACTGCTGCAGGAATACAGCCTGGATACCGAAGAAGGCATCCTGCTGATGTGTCTGGCCGAGGCGTTGATGCGTATCCCCGACAAATACACCGCCGATGCGTTGATTCAGGACAAGCTGTCGGACGCTGACTGGAAGAAGCACGTGGGCCGCAGTGAGTCGACCCTGGTCAATGCCTCCACCTGGGGGCTGCTGCTGACTGGTCGTGTGGTCAAGATGGATAAACGACTGGACGGTTCCCCGTCCAGTATCTGGAAGCGTCTTATCAAGCGTAGTGGCGAGCCGGTCATTCGGAGCGCGATGTACCAGGCCATGGCCATTATGGGCAAACAGTTCGTGCTCGGACGGGATATCGACGAAGCATTGAGGAACGCCCGCGAGTACCGGGATTTGGGCTACACCTACTCCTTCGACATGCTCGGCGAAGCGGCAATGACCAGGGGCGACGCTGACCGTTACCTGAAGGACTATATGGATGCCATTGAGTCCGTGGGAAACGATACCTACCCGGACAGCCGGGCACCGGCGCCCTCAATTTCCATCAAGCTGTCAGCCCTGCACCCTCGATACGAGGCGTCCCAGGAGGAGCGGGTTCTGGAAGAGCTCTACGCAACGGTCATTGACCTGCTGACGTTTGCGCAGGAAAAGAAGGTGTCCATTACCATCGATGCCGAGGAAATGGATCGGCTGGAAATCTCGCTAAAGCTGTTTGAGAAGGCTTTTACATCACCGGTTGCAAAGGGTTGGGGTGGTTTTGGCCTGGTTATCCAGGCCTATTCCAAGCGTGCTTTGCCGGTATTGTGCTGGTTGACCAAACTGGCGAGACAGCAGGGTGACGAGATCCCAATTCGTCTGGTCAAAGGGGCCTACTGGGACACCGAGATCAAAATCTGCCAGCAGTTGGGCCTGGAGGGCTACCCCGTATTCACGCGCAAAGAGGCTACCGATACCTCCTATCTGGCGTGTCTGCGTTATTTGCTGAGTGACTACACCGAAGGAGCGTTGTATCCGCAGCTTGCGAGCCACAACGCCCACACGGTTTCCTCGGTTCTGACCATGGCGAGGAACAAAGGGCGCAGGATCGAGTTCCAGCGCCTGCACGGTATGGGAGACGCCCTCTACAACAGCATCCTTGAGGACAACAATCTTCCGGTTCGCATCTACGCCCCTGTGGGTGCTCACAAGGATCTGTTGCCGTATCTGGTACGACGGCTGCTGGAGAATGGTGCAAACTCCTCATTTGTTCACCGGTTGGTGGACGCGGCAACGCCCATAGAGGCTCTGGTGCAGAATCCGGTTCAGGAACTGCAGGGATACGACTCACTGCCCAACGACCGAATTCCATTGCCCGTCGATATCTTTGGCAACGAGCGGCGCAACTCCAAAGGGATGAATATCCATGTAGCGGCTCATCTGGATCCGTTGCTGAATCATCTTGGCCAATGGGCAAAGACACGCTGGGAAGCTACACCGGTCATTGGCGGCGAAAAGCGCCGGGACGGAGCGCGGAGTGATATCCATGCGCCCTACGATCGTTCCCAGCACGTTGGTCAGGTGTACTGGGCGACCGAAGCCCAGGCGGAAGAAGCCCTGGCCGTTGCAACGGAAGGTTTTGTTTCCTGGCGGGAGCGTCCGGTGGAGTATCGTGCCGCCTGTCTCGAGCGATACGCCGAGCTGATGGAAGCAAATATGCAGGAGCTGATGGCGATCTGCTGCCGCGAAGCCGGGAAAACCATGCAGGATGGTATCGACGAGGTGCGCGAAGCCGTCGATTTTTGCCGCTATTACGCCCTTCAGGGGCGATCGCGTTTTGGCAAGGCTGTGGCGTTACCTGGCCCCACGGGCGAGAGCAATGAACTTTACATGGAAGGGCGGGGTGTCTTCCTCTGCATCAGCCCCTGGAACTTCCCCCTGGCTATTTTTACTGGCCAGGTGATGGCGGCGTTGGTGGCAGGGAACTCTGTTATCGCCAAGCCTGCGGAACAGACAAGTCTGGTTGCTCAACGGGCTTTCGAGCTGATGTTGGAAGCGGGCTTCCCACCCGATGTGATTCAATTTTTACCCGGTGATGGCGCAACAATCGGCGGCAAACTGACCCCGGACCCCAGAATTGCCGGCGTCGCCTTCACCGGCTCTACACAGGTAGCGCACATCCTCAGTCGCACTCTGGCGCAGCGTGAGGGGGCAATTGTGCCCCTCATCGCCGAGACCGGCGGACAGAATGCCATGATTGTGGACAGCAGTGCGCTGCCGGAGCAGGTGGTCAGGGATGTCATCCAGTCCGCTTTCGCCAGTGCCGGGCAGCGTTGCTCGGCACTGCGTGTGCTCTATATCCAGAAAGAGGTCGCTGATCGCACAGAAAGCCTGCTGGCGGGTGCCATGCAGGAACTGACGGTCGGCAACCCTGAGCGTCACAGCACCGATGTCGGACCGGTGATCGACCAAGAAGCGTGGGATAGCCTGAAAGCCCATCTGACCGAGCTTGGCAAACATGCCAGGTTGGTATCGCGGGCGCCATTACCGGAGGCCTGCCGCGGGGGCTACTTTGTTCCGCCGTCCGCCTACGTCATTTCAAGTATCAACGAGTTGAATGACGAACACTTCGGTCCTGTTCTTCATATAGTCCGCTACACTGCAGAGAAGCTGGACGATGTGATTGATGAAATTAATGCGGCGGGTTATGGGCTTACCCTGGGTATTCACAGCAGAAGTGAGTCCACAGCGGCCTATATTGAGCGGCGGGTAAAAGTGGGCAATACCTACGTTAACCGAAACCAGATTGGCGCTGTTGTTGGTGTTCAGCCGTTCGGAGGGCGGGGACTTTCCGGTACTGGTCCCAAGGCTGGCGGACCGCACTACCTGCTACGGTTTGCTACGGAGAGAACCCGCACCATCAACACCACAGCGGTGGGTGGAAACGCGTCACTGTTGTCGCTTGGCATTGAAAAGGTTTGATGGGGCGCTTTGCTCACAAGGCAGTGCGGAACGAAAACCTGAACGATAGGAGGTAAGTATTGAGATGGGGAGGCTGGCGTTGTAAGCCGTAGCGTCTTAATTACGTGAGTAGTTTAGGGAGTTAAAAAAACAAAGGGTGCGACTACCGGGTTCACCATGGTAACCGCGCTAAACGGTCGGAGTTGATTCCGTCCATTTGAACTGGAGGAGTTTCATGGCTATTGGTGTTTGGATCAGTCTATTTGCTTACTTTGCGCTCATGATCGCCATCGGCGTTTATGCCATGCGCAGAGCTACGTCTTCATCCGAAGATTACATGTTGGGTGGGCGAGCCCTCAGTCCAAAGGTGGCGGCCCTGTCCGCTGGCGCTTCGGACATGAGTGGCTGGTTGCTTCTCGGGCTGCCCGGGGCGCTGTTTGCATCGGGCCTGGGTTCGGCCTGGATCGGTATCGGCCTGCTCGTGGGCGCGTTCTTTAACTGGACCCTGGTAGCGCCGCGTCTTCGTGAACAGACGGTTCACTATGGCAATGCGATCACCATCCCGTCCTTCCTGGCAAACCGGTTCCCGACACAGGCGCTTTCCCTGCGTACCGTGTCAGCCATCGTCATCGTTATCTTCTTCGCGGTTTACACCGCATCCGGCCTGGTTGCGGGCGGCAAGCTGTTTGAGAGTGCGTTCTCCGGCATCTTCAACTTCGGTGGTTTGAGCGACTATGCGGTTGGTATCGTCATCACGCTGGGTGTGGTATTGGCTTACACCGTGGTCGGCGGGTTTCTGGCAGTAAGCATGACGGACTTCGTGCAGGGCTGCATCATGATGCTGGCACTGGTCATCATGCCGGCGGTTGTCCTCTTTGGTGAAGGCGGCGGTGGTTTCGCCCAGGCGTCGCAAACCCTGAACGAAGTCGATCCCACGCTACTGTCGTGGACGGAAGGCCTGACGCTCATCGGTTGGTTGTCTGCGGTAACCTGGGGTTTGGGCTATTTCGGCCAGCCACACATCATTGTGCGTTTCATGGCGATCCGTACGCTGGATGAAGTACCAACTGCCCGTAACATCGGCATGTCCTGGATGCTTATCTCCCTGATTGGCGCCGTCTCCCTCGGTGTGTTTGGCCGGGCGTACGCGGTTCGCAATGGTATGAATATCGAAGATCCGGAAACGATCTTTATCCTGCTCTCGGACCTGCTGTTCCATCCGCTGATCACTGGCTTCCTCTACGCGGCACTGCTTGCTGCGGTGATGAGTACCATTTCCAGCCAGCTGCTGGTGTCGTCTTCTTCACTGACCGAAGACTTCTATCGCCTGTTCCTGCGTAAAGAAGCGACCGACAAAGAATGCGTCGGCGTAGGCCGTGTGTGTGTTGTACTGGTAGGCCTGGTTGCTGCGGTTATTGCCTCCGACCCGAACTCTCAGGTTCTGGCCCTGGTCAGTAACGCCTGGGCAGGCTTCGGCGCCGCATTTGGCCCGCTGATTATCCTGTCACTGATGTGGCCGCGCACAAACGGCGCTGGCGCCATCGCAGGCATGGTTGTGGGTGCTGCCACGGTCATGATCTGGATCTCTCTGGGCTGGAACGGTGAGTTCATGGGTGGTCCTGGCGTGTACGAGATCATTCCTGGTTTCATTGCTGCTTTCATTGCCATTATGGTGGTGAGCTCTGTCACTGAAGATGCTGGCGAATACCAGGCCATCACCAGGTAACAAGGCGCGTTTTCAACGTTCCGAGTAAGATAAGGGGCTCCTTCGGGAGCCCTTTTTTTGTGCGGGAGGGACTGGTTTCTGGGGGTATATCCAATCAGTCAGGTCGGGCACGGTGTGGGGTACCTTTTCTGCCGGGAAAAAGGTGTCTGAGCGCAGCGAGTTCTTTTTCCCAGAAGAAAAGGTACCCCGCGGCGGGCCCAGGCCCCATCACCAGCAGGCTACTCATGTAAGACCAAAAAAAACGCCAGCCCGAAGGCTGGCGTTTCCATGGAGCTAAACCAGAAGGTCAGGTCTTAAGCAACGTTCGCTTCAGACGCCTTCTTGGTGTAGTTCTCCATCTGGTCGAAGTTGAGATACTTGTAGATCTCTTTCGACATGCTGTTCAGGTCCTTGGCGTACTCCATGTACTCCGCCGGAGACGGGAGTTTGCCCAGTACCGCACCAACCGCTGCCAGTTCCGCAGAGGTCAGGTACACATTGGCACCATCGCCCAGACGGTTCGGGAAGTTACGGGTGGAGGTGGACAGCACTGTGCTCTTGGCTGCCACGCGGGCCTGGTTACCCATGCACAGGGAGCAGCCCGGCATTTCGGTGCGAACACCGGCGGTGCCGTAGGTGTTGAAGTAGCCTTCTTCCATCAGCTGCGCCTGGTCCATCTTGGTAGGCGGAGACATCCACAGGCGGGTCTTCAGCGGCTCCTTGTTCATCTCCAGCAGCTTGCCAGCAGCGCGGAAGTGGCCGATGTTGGTCATACAGGAACCGATGAACACTTCGTCGACCTTGTCGCCGGCGACTTCGGACAGGAACTTGGCGTCGTCCGGGTCGTTCGGGCAGCACACGATCGGCTCTTTGATGTCAGCCAGATCGATTTCCACAACGTGGGAGTACTCGGCGTCTTTATCCGCACGCATCAGCTTGGGATCGGCAATCCACTCTTCCATCTGCTGGGCGCGACGCTCCAGGGTGCGAGGGTCGCCATAACCTTCGGCGATCATCCAGCGCAGCATGGTGATGTTCGAACGCAGGTACTCAGCCACGGACTCTTCAGACAGGTTGATCGTACAACCGGCTGCGGAACGCTCAGCGGAAGCGTCAGACAGCTCGAACGCCTGCTCAACGGTCAGGTGCTCAAGGCCTTCGATTTCCAGGATGCGACCGGAGAATTCGTTGATCTTGCCCTTCTTCTCAACGGTCAGCATGCCTTGCTTGATGCCGTACAGCGGGATCGCATGTACCAGATCGCGCAGCGTGATGCCTGGCTGCATTTCGCCCTTGAAGCGAACCAGAACGGATTCCGGCATATCCAGGGGCATAACGCCCGTCGCTGCAGCAAACGCCACCAGGCCGGAACCGGCCGGGAAGGAGATGCCCATTGGGAAGCGGGTGTGAGAGTCGCCGCCGGTACCGACAGTGTCCGGCAACAGCATGCGGTTCAACCAGGAGTGGATGATGCCATCGCCCGGGCGCAGGGAAACACCGCCGCGGGTGCGGATGAAGTCCGGCATGGTGTGCTGCATTTCCACGTCAACCGGCTTCGGATAGGCGGCGGTGTGACAGAACGACTGCATCACCAGGTCGGCCTGGAAGCCCAGGCAGGCCAGGTCTTTCAGCTCATCACGGGTCATCGGACCGGTGGTATCCTGGGAGCCGACCGTAGTCATGTGCGGTTCGCAGTAAGTGCCGGGGCGAACGCCTTTGTCTTCTTCCAGGCCGCAGGCCTTGCCGACCATCTTCTGACCCAGGGTAAAGCCTTTGGTGCCTTCTTCCGGATCATTCGGCAGACGGAAGGTGTCTGTGGCGCCCATGCCCAGTGCTGCGCGCGCCTTGGCGGTCAGGCCACGGCCGATGATCAGCGGAATACGGCCGCCGGCCTGAACTTCGTCCAGGATCACCTCGGACTTGAAGCCGAATTCGGAGATGGTTTCGCCAGCTTCGTTCAGGATCTTGCCTTCGTATGGGCGGATTTCGATGACGTCGCCCATGTTCATGTTGTCGACCGGTGCCTCGAATACCAGGGCGCCGGCGTCTTCCATGGTGTTGAAGAAGATCGGGGCAACCTTGTTGCCGATGCAGACACCGCCGGCACGCTTGTTCGGTACCCCAGGGATGTCTTCACCGAAGAACCACAGAACCGAGTTGGTGGCGGACTTACGGGAAGAGCCGGTGCCGACCACGTCACCTACGAAGGCGACCGGCAGACCCTTGGATTTGATGTCGTCGATCTGGCTCATCGGGCCGGTTACGCCGGGCTCTTCCGGCTTCAGGCCGTCGCGTTCCATTTTATAGGCGGCGCGGGCGTGCAGCGGGATATCCGGGCGGGACCAGGCATCCGGAGCCGGAGACAGGTCGTCAGTGTTGGTTTCACCAGTGACCTTGAACACCACCATTTTGGTGCTTTCAGGAACCTTCTTCTTGTTGGTGAACCACTCGGCGTTGGCCCAGGATTCAACCACAGCCTTGGCGACCGCGTTGCCGGCGTCCATCTTTTCCTTCACATCGTTGAAGGCATCGAACATCAGCAGGGTGCGCTTGAGCTTTTCGCCGGCCTGTTCGGCCAGTTCCGAATCGTCCAGCAGGTCGACCAGGGTCGCGATGTTATAACCGCCCTGCATCATGCCCAGCAGATCAACGGCCTTTGGCTTGTCCAGCAGGGGAGACGTTGCTTCACCCTTAACAATGGCGGTCAGGAAAGCGGCTTTTACATAAGCGGCTTCGTCCACACCTGGCGGAACGCGGTTTTCAAGCAGATAGACCAGCGTCTCTTCCTCGCCGGCTGGCGGGTTTTTAAGGAGATCGACCAGTGCGGCGGTCTGCTCAGCGTTCAGAGGCTTCGGGGGAATGCCCAGAGCCTCGCGTTCTGCAACGTGTTCACGATAGGCTTCTAACACGATATGGACCCTCATCAGTTGGAATGTCCCGCGCCTTGGGCGTCGTTGCCTGGCGGGAGTTTTATGGCGAAAAGGCGCTAAGTTGGCGCTGCATTCTATAGGAAACCCCTTATAAAGTTAAGTTGGACTGTGGTCGGATATTGTGGTTTGTTGCGGTATACTGCCGTGCCCGAGAAGCCGACCTGCTGTAAACAATGACCGATTCCCTCGACCAGATTCACGATTTCCTGCCCTGCAAAACGCCACAGCGATGGATTGAAAACGCCCTGGCCAATCAGGACCTGATGCTGATTGATCATGCCCATTGTGAGAAAAAAGCAGCGTCCACGGCGCTGAGTTTGATGTATCGCTATGTGGATAACACCGACCTGCTCAACAGGATGTCGCGTCTTGCGCGGGAAGAGTTGCGTCATTTCGAGCAGGTGCTGGCTATCATGAAAAAGCGGGGGGTGAGTTATGGTCACCTGAGCCCGGCTCGATATGCAGCCGGGTTACGGCAGGAAGTGCGCACAGAAGATCCCGGTCGGCTGGTGGATGTGCTGATCGTGGGTGCCATTATCGAGGCCCGTTCCTGCGAGCGGTTCGCGGCGCTGGCACCGCACCTGGATGCGACACTGTCCGATTTCTACACCGGGCTGCTGAAGTCCGAAGCCCGACACTACCGTGACTACCTGACATTAGCCGAGCAGGCCGCGGGAAACTCGGTGGAGGATCGGGTTGCGACCTTCCTCGCGCTGGAGCAACAACTGATTGAAACACCGGACACCGAGTTCCGGTTCCACAGCGGGCCAGTCTGACTTTAGAGCGGGATCAAGAAGATTTCCTGTCGTACAACAGGCCGCGCTCCTCAGGAAGCGGTGGATCCTGAAGCTGTTCGCACAGGTCAATCCAGCGGTCGATGCCGGCGCTCCGATACTTCTGTTTGTGCAGTATGAAATAGAAGGTTCGGTCGAACTGTCGTTCCTCCGGAACCTTCAACGGTACGAGGCTGCCCCGCCTGAACGCATCGGCAAGGCACACCCGTGACAGGCAGCCGATCCCAAGGTTGGCTTCCACCGCACGTTTAATCGCCTCGGTATGCTCGAGTTCCAGCAGTATGTCCAGGTTTGGGAGCAGGCCGTGCATGCCACGTTCAAAGGTCTGCCGGGTGCCGGACCCCTGCTCACGCATCACCCAGGTTGCCGAGCGAAGATCCGCATCCGAAAGCCTGTCCTTCCGGGCAAAGGGATGGTCCGGGGAACAGAAGACCACCAGCTCGTCGCCTCGCCAGGGTATAACCTCCAGCTCAGAGGATTGCAGTTCACCTTCAATCAGCCCGATGTCGAGTTCAAAATCCTTGACGCGCTGGGCTATGGTGCGGGTGTTGGCCACTTCAAGCGCCACTTTCGGGTGGGTAGGGGTATTCATGTATTGGGCCATCACGCCAACAGCCAGATAGTTACCAATGGTGAGGGTAGCGCCGACTTTCAGGGCGCCGACTTCAGTATGTTTGCTGAACGCCTGTTCCAGTTCCCCCGCCTGGGCCAGCAAAGCCTCGACCTTTGGCCGATAGAGACGGCCGAGCTCATTGAGCTGCAGTCGTTTTCCGACCCGGTCGAAGAGCTGGATGTCGAACTGGCTCTCCAGTTCTTTCAGGGCGCTACTGGCCGCGGACTGAGACATGGCCAGGGAATCCGCCGCACGGGTGATGTTCTGGAAGTGCGCCGCTGCCAGGAAGACCTCGAGTTGGCGGAAGCTAAACTTCATAATCGATAATTCCGAATAAGGTTATGAAAATATCCCATTTTGTCGATAGGTTACCCTTGGGTTACTATTTACACAATGATTTTTACTTATTTGCTAACGGCTAACGAACGGGCGATACCATGAGCAACCTGAATAAAGAGCGTGTAACAAGTGTTCGTCACTGGAACGACACACTCTTCAGCTTCACCACCACCCGTGATCCGGGGTTCCGGTTCAAGAATGGCCACTTCACAATGATTGGCCTGGAAACCGATGGTAAGCCGCTGATGCGTGCCTACAGCATCGCCAGTGCCAACTATGAAGAGGAGCTGGAGTTCTTCTCAATCAAGGTTCAGGACGGCCCGCTGACGTCACGTCTGCAGAAAATTGAGGTTGGTGACGAGATCATGGTCAGCCGCAAGCCCACCGGTACCCTGATTATGGACAACCTGCTGCCGGGCAAGAATCTCTGGCTGATCAGCACGGGCACCGGTCTGGCACCTTTTATCAGCATCATCAAGGACCCGGAAGTCTATGAGGCCTTTGATAAAGTCATCGTGACCCATGGCGTTCGCTACAAGTCCGAGCTGGCGTACCAGTCCGAGATTGAGGAGCTGCCGAATAACGAATTCTTTGGCGAAATGGTTGATGGCAAACTGCTTTATTATCCCACGGTCACCCGTGAGGATTTCCGTAACACCGGGCGTCTGACTGACGCCATGGAAAACGGCAAGCTGACAAAGGACCTGGACCTGCCGGAATTTGATCTGGAAAATGACCGTTTCATGGTGTGCGGCAGCCCCAGCATGCTCAAGGATACCTGCTCCATTCTTAACAACATGGGGTTCAAGGAAGCACGCCATGGTAACCTCGGCCACTATGTGATCGAGAGGGCCTTCGTGGAGCAGTAAATTCTCCGCGTTGCCAGGGTTGATCCCAATGTTCGCAAAACCCCGAAGTGAGAGCTTCGGGGTTTTTGCATTTTGCGCCAGTCAGAAAGGTGAATTGTGGAATGATTCAGTGGCTATATTTGTCGGTGGCTATCGTTGCCGGCGTTATGGTAATCAACGTATTCTCAGGCAGTATAGGATGAACGCATCGAGCCAGAGGTGGATGTTTGAAGAAGGCCATGGTGATTCTGGGTATCGCGCTGCTGGTTGCCGCAATGGCGAGTGTCGCCTCCGATCCGGTACCCATTGAGCAGAAACTGATTTCGATCCAGGCCCGGGAGGCATTGCCCGGTTTTGACAATATCGGGGACGAGCCTGTTGACGTCCAGGCCGCCATTCTGGACCTGGGGGACGATCCTCTTCTGCTCCTCAAGGCCCAGGCAGCTTTGATGGCACACCCTGACATGGCCCGCGCCGTTTTTCCGCTTTATGCGTCAGAGCCGGAATTCCAGGAAGTGTTGCGCACGTATGGAGAAAACGCCCTGCCGCCGATTCACTACTTCCTTCGCCAGCCCATCAGCTCCATTGAATGGATGAACAAGGCTGCCCGCCAGTATGAACGCGCCCGGGACTATATTGCTGAGCTCCGCGGCAAGGACCAGAGCGAACAGACGCCGGAAAAAACGGAGCCTTTGACGCCCGAACAGCGAGGCTGGTACGCAGTGAACTTCATCCGCAACGAGGGCCACGATTTTCTCGGGCAATTCGTGGTGGACGGGAATGGTCAGACCCAATGGGTACAGACCGAGAGGATTACGGAAGGGGTTGCCCAGTTCTTCACCAGCGGCGTGCGACAGTTGGAGGCGGATTATCGAACTGGAGAAGACATCTCCGCCAGTGACATAGGCTGGGCATCGGTGGATGTGTTGGTGTTTGCCAGTGCCGTAAAGGTACTTCGGGCCGGTCGCACGGCGGCAAAGGCGACCCAGGGCGCCAGGCTGTCAACACGCTCGGCGGCATTGGCTGCCCGTATTACCGGTAGCGGGCGGCTGATTCTCCGTAGCGCCCGCTATGCGAAGTGGCCCCTGATCATTGGCGCTGGCTACCTGGTGGTCGCCCACCCCAGCATCATCAACGACTTTTTTGCCGGGGTGGCCGATGTACTGGGTGTCTCCCCGATGATGGTGCAGCTCGCGGGCTGGTTGCTGATCCTTGTGCCGCTGTTCTATCTGGCAAGCTGGTTACTTTGGCCGGCCATCGCGCTGCTGAAGGGGCTGCTTGCGCTGCTCTACCGGCTCGCTGGCCGCAGGCCCGGTTATTTTTCCGGCCTTCAGTAGAGGGTTCCCACTAAAAGCCCCCCGACAATCAGAGCGGCGCCGGTGATCCGGCTAAACGTTTGCGGCCAGGGCACCAGTTTCTCCGCCAGGAAATAGAGCGCAAGCACTGCCATCCAGGCCAGGTT